>Ga0247742_10000042_pt1 | contig 112257 bp, 114 predicted proteins | sample UWRJL208509C2_FD_180944 | JGI IMG/M metagenome (GOLD analysis project Ga0247742, IMG submission 180944) | Plant litter microbial communities from Arlington Agricultural Research Station in Wisconsin, United States - UWRJ-L208-509C-2 | ecosystem: Environmental > Terrestrial > Plant litter >...
CACCCGAGTATTTCAAACAGCGCCCAGTGCCGAAGGTGCCGGGTGATCTGGCCGCACACAATTGCATCAATCTGCGCCTGCCCACCCATGGGAGCCTGATGCAGTGGGATTTTGAGAAAGACGGACACGAACTCAAGGCGCGCGTCGAGGGGCAATGGACGTTCAACAGTAGCGTGCCGATTCTGCGTGCCGCCGTTGCGGGATGCGGGTTGGGTTTCCTTCCAGAAGATATGGTTGCCAGGGAGATGAGCGAGGGAAGCCTTGTGCGAGTGTTGGAAGATTGGTGCCAACCCTTTGCCGGTTACCATCTGTATTACCCCAATCGCCGTGAACATTCATCCGCGTTTGGCGTTGTCGTTGAAGCGTTGCTCTACAAGCACTGAGTCATCGACCATCAAGCCATCTCAATTTTCATCCCCGCCTCACAAAGCGTTTTTAGGACGGTTCGCAACACTGGTGAGTTGGGAGATCCAGATATGCCGCACGGACGCATAGCGACGCTGACAACGCTCGATGCAGAACATTGGCCGCAGTTCGATCTGCCTGACGAGGTTGCCAAGCACATGCTGGCCTGACCGGCCGTGTCCACGTCGTGCTGATTTATTCCGCCTGCCGATAGGTTTTATCGCGACACAGGCAATTATCGCCCGCCCCTCTCCCGGTTACTTTTGGCTCAAGACTCATAACGAATGTCTTCAGCCATTACGGGATTCAGCATGACAAAAGTATTCACCGGCAAAGTCGTCTTGGTAACCGGCGGTTCACGCGGCTTAGGCGCAGCGACCGCCAAGGCCCTCGCCGAGCAAGGCGCAGACGTCGCCATCAGTTACGTGTTCGCCGAACAGCAGGCGCGCAACGTGATCGAATACGTGACCGCGCAAGGCGTGCGCGGCGAAGCATTTCAAGCGGATCAGGCGGATGTCGACGCCGCGCAATCGCTCATTGATCGAGTCATGGCCAAGTTCGGTCGTATCGACATCCTTATCAACAACGCCTCCATCGATCAGTTGGGCAGAGTCGATGATCCCGCCCGCGACGCCGAAGCATTTGATCGCTTCTGGGCCGTTACGCTTTCGGGGTTCATGGCCACTGTGCGCGCGGCGTCCCAAGTGCTCAGCAACGATGGTCGAATCGTGATGATCGGTTCTAACCTGGGCAACCGACCTGGCATGTCGGGTATCGCCGATCTTGCGGCGTTGCGCGCTGCCATCGATGGCTACTCCCGAGGCGTCGCCCGAGACCTTGCCGAGCGCAACATCACCGTCAACGTCGTACACGCAGGCTTCATGAAAACCGACCTCAACGCGCACTTGCGGGATGCATTGGCGCCCCTGGTCGAACGCTTGTGCTTCCCGCGATTTGGCCGACTGGAAGAAGTCGTTGCCCCCATCCTCTTCCTTGCCAGCCCTGCCGCCTCCTACATCACCGGCACCATCATCGATGCCGACGGCGGCTACAACATTTAGTCGCCGCCGCGTCGATTACCAGGCTCGAATTTTGGGGAATGCAGCATGAAAAAACTCGAAGGGAAAATTGCACTCGTCACCGGTGGCAGTTCAGGAATTGGTCTGGCGACAGCACGCCTGCTGGTAGAGGAAGGCGCCCACGTGTTCATTACGGGGCGTCGCCAAGCCAACCTGGATGAAGCAGTCCGCTCGATCGGTAGCCATGTGACAGGTGTACAAGGTGACATCGGTAACCTCGACGATCTTGATCGGTTGTTTCGGGTCATCGCCGAAGAGAAAGGTCGTCTGGACATGGTGTTTGCCAATGCGGCTATTCAAGCCAGTGCACCGTTGGGTGCGATAGAGATCGAGCAATACAACCGCATCTTTGATGTGAACGTTCGCGGCACCCTGCTTACCGTCCAGGGCGCCTTACCGTTGTTGTCAGATGGCGCTTCCATTCTGCTGATGGCATCTGTCGCGGCGTCAAAAGGCAATCCGTCCAGAAGCCTCTACGCCGCTTCAAAGGCGGCGATTCGATCATTTGCGCGGTCATGGGCAAATGACCTCAAATCGCGGGCCATTCGCGTCAACGCGATCAGTCCCGGCCCCACTGATACGGCGGCATTTAATTCACCGGGAGTCTCCGCCGAGCAGACCGCTCAGATCAAGAATCGGATGGCAACGAACATCCCCCTCGGTCGACTGGCCCGTTCTGAAGAAATCGCTAAAGCCGCCGTTTTTCTTCTTTCCGACGACAGTAGCTTCACCACGGGCTCAGAAATGTATGTGGATGGCGGCTTCACCCAGATCTAGCGCGTCGGCCATCCCCACTGTGCAGTAGTGAAATATTTACTTTAGAAAAGTTGAAGGCTGGAAAGCGCTGCTGAACAAGCCACCTGACTGCCCTTTTTTCTAATCTCTAGGTGGCAAAATTCAGAGGTACCTATGCTTTCAGAATGGCTCTCCAATCTCCTCACCCGACGAGGCTCCCACTATGCCTGGGCCATGGTCGCCGTGACATTTTTGGCTGCCTTGGTCAGTGCCGCAGCGGTAGGTGCGCCGGGCATTTTCATCGTACCCATGCAGATGGAATTTGGTTGGAACACCACGGAGATCTCGTCGGCACTGTCGATTCGATTTGTCTTGTTTGGTCTGACGGCTCCGTTCGCCGCTGCATTGATGAGCAAATACGGACCGCGCAATGTCACGGTCGCAGCAATCATCCTGATCATGACCAGCCTCCTTGTGTCACTCAACATGACGAAAGTCTGGCAGTTAGTCGCGTTGTGGGGAGTAGGTGTTGGCGTAGGCGCCGGGATGACCGCCCTGGTACTGGGTGCTGTCGTAGCGTCCCGCTGGTTCGAACAGCGCAGGGGTCTTGTGATAGGTGTATTGACCGCAAGTAACGCCACAGGCCAGCTTGTTTTCATGCCACTGCTCGCCAGCATCACCGAACATCATGGCTGGCGTTGGGCGCTCGTTGTGCTCTCTGCGCTGCTTGCCTTGGCGGCGTTCGCAGTGCTCATGTTCATGCGTGACCGCCCGAGCGATCTTGGGCTGCGCGCTTACGGCAACACGAGCACTGATCCCGTCGTTGAGCCAGCCGCCACTGATGAGTCAGTGTTTATGGCGACTCTGCATACGCTGCGCGATGCATCCAGGACGCGCGTGTTCTGGATTTTGTTCGCCACCTTTTTTATCTGTGGCGCGAGTACCGCCGGTTTGGTTCAGGTGCACCTGATTCCATTGTGCGGCGACTTCGGCATCAATCAGATTCAGGCGTCGGGCCTGCTTGCAGCCATGGGCGTGTTCGACCTGATCGGCACCGTTCTGTCGGGATGGCTCTCAGACCGCTACGACAGCCGGCACCTGCTGTTTTGGTACTACGGACTGCGCGGCCTTTCGCTGATCGCACTCCCGTATTCAGACTTCACGATCTTCGGGTTGTCGGTCTTCGCTATGTTCTACGGACTCGACTGGATCGCCACCGTCCCGCCTACCGTTCGCCTCGCCGTCAACACGTTCGGGCCCGAGCGCACTGGCTTGGTGTTTGGATGGGTATTCGCAGGCCACCAGATTGGTGCTGCGGTAGCGGCTTACGGGGCAGGATGGTCCCGGGAAAATCTGCTGAGCTACCTGCCAGCGTTTTTCATAGCGGGCGTACTGTGCTTGTTTGCTGCGGCAATCATCTTGGCCATCAGGCAGAAGAAGCCCGCATCTGAGTTCGCAACCGCTTAAGATTTGCCAGAAGAGGTGCCAGCGCAGCGAATGCGATTTTGGTTGAGCTGGTAAACCTCCGTGCCACGCGCCCCATCTGTGTTCGGCGAGCCGAAAGAACACGATGTTCACAACCGGCATTCAGTCCAGGTTTTTTTCAGCCAGCAGTAGAGGCTCAAAGGTTCGTTAGATTGGTCTCGTGAGATCAAAAAAATTTGAACCGCTTTTGTGCGCGCTCGCCTAATGATCAGCTTGTGAACAATCGCACAGGCGTTATGCCAATACCGGCATGCTCCGAGAGGTGGTCAACGTGGCTAAAGACGACAAGAAAAGCAAAGACGACGCTTCCAAAGCCAGCAAAGACTTGAAAGACAAAAAGTCATCGCCGGCGAAGAAGTCAGCAGCGGCCTCGGCTCTTTCGAAATCTTCTGAAAAGAAAGACAAGAAAAAAGACGCCGAACCCAAAAAATCCTTAAAAAAAGCGGACAGCAAGCCAGAAAAGGCTAAGAAGTCTGAGAAGTCAGATAAACCGGCGAAAAAGAAGAAGTGACATTGGCTATGAGCTAGGGCGCTACGCCCTGGCTTCCAACTCAATTGCCGTCAAACCGGCCGCTGAGTCCCTCCCCATTCCCTCACGGGCTGAGCGTCGCGGTGATCACCTCGGCCAAGCCTTTGAGTCGCTCGCTGGATTTCGCATTATTTTGCTCCGCCGTCAGCAGCAGGAATTCAACATCAGGCAGGGGCGGCAATAGACCCTCGCGCACTTCTACGAGGCTTGCCCCGATCAATGCCGACGCGTTGAGGCAGCCAATCCCCAGTCCCGCCGCCAGTGCCGCTTGCAAGCCGCCAACGCCTGACGCTACATGAGCAACAACATAAGGGACTCGATGGGCGTCGAGTTGCTGACGGGCCAACCGGTGCAGCGAACAGGTTTCAGGCAACAACGCCAGTTCGATGGTTTTTGCCGGCACCGTCATGATTTGACCCTGTGCCATCACCCACATCAAAGGCTCAGTCCGAAGTACCGGTGCGTCACTCAGTGTGCCCTGCCCTGAATCCACCACCCGCATGACGATCGCCAAATCCAGCGCACCGCTGCGGTAGGCGGCCAGCACCTCATCGCTTTTACCGACCTGAGTCCGCATCCGTAATCCGGGATACTGCTGAGCGATACGCGCCAGCAGATGCGCGAGGTGGCTCGGCCTGAAGTAATCGGAAATACCCAGACGAAGTTCGCCCTCAAGGGGAATGTCATGCATGTCACGCCACGCGGCGTCGGACAGGGCCAATATCTTGCGCGCATGCATGACCATCCGCTCGCCCGCCGCCGTTGGCCGCACGCCCGTCTTGCTACGAACCAGAAGCTGCTCGCCGGCGGCCTCCTCCAGTTTGCGCAGTTGCTCGCTCAACGACGATTGCGAGAGAAATCGCGTGGCGACCGCGGCCGAAAGACTTCCGGCATCCACCGCGGCAACCAGCGTCTTCAACTGCTCAAGATCAAATCCACGCATAGCCATCCACCCGATAAACCGATGGCAGACATCGTAACTTACGGCTTTTCCAATGGAAACAACACTCGCAGAATGGTCACTGTCAACCACCTGAGAGGCCCCTCCCATGCCTTCGATCACCCTTAAATTGTCGGGCCCACGCAACCCCGATCTGGGCCAGCAAGCCGTGGCCGTTATCAACCAGCTCACAGCCGAGGTGTTGGGCAAACAACCTGAACTCATGGCGACCACCGTCCACTATGTCGCCGAGGAAGACTGGTTCATCGCCGGGCAGCCGTTGTCGCAGATCGGGGGCAGTGCGTTCCATCTGGATATCAGCATCACCGATGAAACCAATACCAAAAAAGAAAAGGCGCGTTTTCTGCTTGAGGTGTACGCCGCGATGAAGAAGCTGCTTCCGGACCTGCACGACGTTTCCTACGTCCACCTCATCGACGCGCGCGCAGCCGCCTATGGCTATGGCGGCCGCACCCAGGAATGGCGTCATCAGCAACACGGGGTTTGAAAAGTCGGGTTTGTAATGGGGCTGTAAGGTCGAGGGAATGGTGAAAGGCCTACCGGGTTCGATGCAGTCGCTATCGGCCAATCACAGTCGTTCAGGACCCCACAAACGGCTGGGCTTTTCACTCTGACGAAAAAGAGTGAATGAGCTATCTTGTCGAGCTGTCGATCCCCTCAACATTGCAAGGACGCCAATGCTCAGTTCACTCGTATCCAATGGTCAGCCACAAACGCCTGACCCGTTGGAACTTATGGCCCCCTGGTGGAGTTTTACCAAAACAGTCTTGGCCGCGACGGCCCTGTCGCTGGTACGTGACGGGCTCATTGGGCTGGACGACCCCATTCCTGATCAGCCTTTCACCTTGCGCCAGCTATTGCGGCATGAGGCAGGTCTAGCCGATTACGGCGAACTGGCGGCGTATCACGCCGCTGTCGGGAACGGTGAGCCCGCCTGGTCGGCCGATGAAATGATGCAACGCCTGGACGGCGCTCGACTTCGATACGACCCCGGAACCGGTTGGCGTTACTCGAATGTGGGCTACTGGCTCGTCGGTAGACTGATTGAGCGGCTAACGGATCTGACGCTGGATGATGCGGTGACTCAACGGGCACTGTCGCCTCTTGGCCTGTCGAACGTTCGCTTTGCTAAAACACGCGCAGATTTACAAAAGACCCAGCTTGGAAGCGCCTCAAATTATGACCCCGCGTGGGTCTATCATGGCTTGCTGATCGGCCCAGTATCCCAAGCCGCGCTATTTCTGGACCGCCTCCTCGGCGCAGACTTGCTCCCCAAGGCCTTGCTCCAGGAAATGCAGACAGCACGCGCATTGGGCGGGCCGATTCCCGGGCGTCCATGGGCTTCCGCGGGCTATGGCTTGGGCGTCATGCAGGGCTCGATTGAAGGCGGATACTCCCCATGCGGGCACACTGGCTGTGGGCCAGGCAGTGTCATCGCTGTCTACCGTATCTGCGACGGCAACACATCGGCTTGTTGCGCGGTTTCTGAGGCGGGCGCCAGTGAAGGGGCCGTCGAAGCCATCGTTGTGCGACAGCTAATGCAAGCGATGAGCGGCGGCTGAGATGCGAAGGGACTACCTCGCCTTTTTCACCTCGCTATTCCTATCGCGGCTGGCGGATCAGATCCTGTTGTTTATCGTGCCGCTGGTGGTGTTCCAAACCACGCAGAGTGCGTCCTGGGCCGGGTTGGCGTTTTTCGTCGAGTCGCTGCCGCGCTTTCTTGCGTTTCCGGTGTGCGGCGCGCTGTGCGACAAGTACTCCCCTATCAAAATTCTGCATTTCAGCCAGGTCTATCGCGCCTTGCTGTGCGTACTGGCGATGGCGTTCTACGGAGTCTTTGGCGGCATCGCGTGGTTGGTGGTGCTCTCGGCGTTATGCGGGGTGTTGACCACGCAAGGCATCATGGCCCGCGAGGTGTTGATGCCGCGTATTTTCCAGCATTACAGCTACACCAAGACGCTGTCCTACTCGCAGATCGCCGACCAGACCGGACTGGTCCTGGGCCCCCTGTTAGCGGCGCTGATGCTGGAAGTGTGGGCCTGGCATTGGGTGGTGCTGTGGGTCGCCGGGCTGTTTCTGCTGGCAGACTTGAGCATGCTCGCCTGGCAACGCCTCAGCCGAATCACGCTGCAGGTGTTCGAGCAGCATCAGGACATCTGGCTGCAACCCTTGCGAATCGCCTTCGGGCATATCCGTCGTCGGGCGGAACTGAAAAAAATCATCACCCTGGCGGTGGGGGTCAACCTGATGGTGGGTGTCACCCTCGCCACGTCGGCGGCCATGGTGATCGGCGAGTACGGCGCCGGCACGAACAGCTATGCCGGGCTGCAAGCGGCGAGCGCCGTGACGACCATCGCGATCCTGTTTGTGCTGGCCCGGGTGATCTTGCCGCTGCGGGTGTTGGGCGGCTTCGGTTATTCGATGATCGCCCTCGGGGGCTTTATCAGTGCCCTGAGTCCGAACTTGATCGGCTATGTCCTAGGATTCCTGTTGATCGTCGGCTTCGACAAGATGTTTAACGTCTACATGCGCACGATCCGGCAACGGGTAATTCCGCCTCAGGACTTTGGCAAGACTGTCGGCGTGATCACGCTGCTCAACAACCTGTCGCAACCCTTGGCGGGTTTGCTGGTGGCACTGCTGGCGGCGCATTGGGGGACGCAACCGGTGATCTTGATGCTGGCGGTGCTGACGACCCTGCTGGGCGCCGCCGCTGTGTGGGGATTTGCGAACGTACGGGCCCAAGCGCCAACTTCGATGTTCGACGCAGACGAGGAACCCGGACACTGAAATCGGCGCTGGCCCCGCTTGCTTGAACAACTTTACCCCGCCGCAGAACGCTGCCGTTTGATCCGGTACATGTCGTCATCCGCATGGCTGAGCAGCGCATCGGCGTCCTCGCCGTCCGCCGGATAGAACGCCACGCCGATGCTGCACGACGGCATCTTGATCGCGCCGAACTGCGCGCCCAGCGGCTCGGCCATCGCCGCCAGAATCTGCTCCACCACCCGCATCACCGCGTCCGGCGACGGGAAGTCGGTCAACAGCACCGTGAACTCATCGCCGCCCATCCGCGCCACGAGGTCCGTGCTTCGGACGCAGCCTTCCAGCCGTCGCGCGATCATGCACAGCACCCGATCGCCCGCCGCATGGCCATGGACGTCGTTGATGCCCTTGAAATCGTTGATGTCCAGAAACAGCAACGCCAGCGTGCTGGGCTGGCGTTTGGCGGAGTGCAGGGCCGCGTCGAGTCGGTCATTGAACAGCGAGCGGTTGGCCAGTGCGGTCAGCGGATCGTGGTGGGCGAGGAAACGCAGCTCCTCTTCGGCTTGCGTCAGCGCCGTCACGTCCCGCGCAACGCCGATCCGCGCGCCCACGTCCTTGGACCAGAATGCCGCCCACAGGATATGCACCACACCGCCATCCTTGCGCAGGTAACGGTTGCGAAAGTCCACGTGGGGTTGCCCGTTCATCACCCGGACAATCGACGCCCGGGTCTTCGCCAAATCGTCAGGGTGCATGTAGTTGGTGATTGGGGTGCCGATCAGTTCATCGGCGCGATAACCGAGCAGTGCCTCACAGGCATCACTGACAAACACAATCTGATTGTCACCATCGACCACGAACACCGTGTCCAGCATCAGGTGGATCAGCTTGGGATAGAGCGCTTGCAAGTCAACGGGCATAGGTCTCGGCGTCCGATTCGTAGACGTGGATCATAGCGGTATCGAATCGGTTTTGTAGTCGCTGTCTGTCGGGCGAATCCCGCGAAGATGACGTTCTGACATTCACGCTCATAAAACTGTAATAAAAATGTTGCACAGTTCGGGGAGCCCGTTATCACAAGGAGTTCCCTTAGATGAAAAGTTTGATGAAGACTGCTGCGCTCGCCCTTACGGTTTCTCTTTGTGCCACCTCGGCAGCCTTTGCCGAAGAAAGCGTCCGCCTCACCGGTTCTGGCGCCAGTTTTCCGGCTCCGATCTACCTCACCTGGCTGAAGGATTTCAGCAAGAAAACCGCTGGCGTGACCGTGGATTACCAATCCAAGGGCAGCGGCGCGGGCGTGCAGGACTTCCTGAACAAAACCGTCGACTTCGCCGCCAGCGACTCGGCGATGAAAGACGAAGACATCGCAAAAGTGGCCGAAGGCGTGCAACTGCTGCCGATGACCGCCGGCGAAATCGTCCTGGCTTACAACCTGCCAGGCAGCCCTAAAGGCCTGAAATTGCCACGAGATGTGTACTCGAACATCTTCCTGGGCAAGATCACCCGTTGGAACGACCCGAAAATCGCCGCCGCCAACCCGGAATTGAAACTGCAGGATCTGCCGATCACTGTTGTTGTGCGCGCTGACTCCAGCGGTACCACCGCGGTCTTCACCAAGCACCTGTCGACCATCAACCCAGAGTTCAAAACCGCATTGGGTGAAGGCAACACCGTCAACTGGCCAGCCAGCGACAAATTCATCAAATCGCCGAAGAACGACGGCGTGACCGCCACCGTGCGCCAGACCCCGGGCGCCATCGGTTACATCGAATACGGCTTCGCCAAACTGGCCAAGGTCGACTTCGCCCAACTGCAAAACAAGGCCGGTGCCTACGTTGTTCCGAACGCCGAAAGTGGTGCCGAAGCCCTGGCGGCCGTGAAGATGCCGGAAAGCCTGGTGGCCTGGTTGCCGGATCCGGACGGTGCCAAGTCCTACCCGATCACCTCCTACACCTGGATGATCTTCCGCAAGCAAAACGACAACCCGGCCAAGGCCAAAGCCATGCGTGAAATGGTCGAGTACAGCCTGACCGAAGGTCAGAAAATCGCCGATTCGATGGGCTACATCCCGCTGCCGAAATCGGTTGTCGATCAAGTTCGCAAAGCTTCCGCCAACATCCAGTGACGCTCGCGAGACCTCTTCTGTCGGGCGATCAGCCTGGCAGAAGGGCTTTCCCCCACGCTCCGGAATTAGCCCATGATCAAGCCCTTTGTCGTACCGGTGAATCCGGACTCCGCTTGCCGCCCCCCTTCCACCAAGGATTTCCTGGTTGACCGCACCTTTCGCGCGTTTGCGCGCATCGGTGTGGTTCTCGTTCTGGCGCTGGTCTTTGCCTTGGTGTTCGAGGTAGGACGCAAAGCACTGCCCGGCATGGAAAAGCACGGGCTGGACGTCCTTCTGGGCACCGTCTGGGACGTCAACCAAGGCAAGTACGGCATTCTGCCGGCCATTTGGGGCACGCTCTACAGTGCATTTATCGCGTTGCTGATCGCCGGTTTCTTTGGCGTGAGCATGGCGATTTTCCTGACCCAGGATTTTCTCCCGGCCAAGCTGGCCGCCCTTTTCCGCACCATTGTTGAACTGCTCGCGGCCATTCCCAGTGTGGTGTACGGCCTGTGGGGCATCTACGTGGTCATCCCGGCGATTCGCCCCCTCACCGACTGGTTGAACAGCGAGTTGGGCTGGATTCCCTTTTTCGGCACGACCCTGAGCGGCCCCGGCCTGCTGCCGGCGTCGCTGGTGCTGGCCATCATGATCCTGCCGACCATCGCCGCCGTGTCGCAGGATGCCCTGACCGGCGTGCCGATGAAGACCAAACAAGCGGCGTACGGCATGGGCACGACCCACTGGGAAGCGATTCTCAAAGTGATGGTGCCCTCCGCCGCCACCGGCATCTTCGGCTCGCTCGTGCTGGGCCTGGGTCGCGCCTTGGGTGAAACCATGGCCCTGGCCATGCTGGTGGGTAACTCGAACAACATTTCTCTCTCGCTGTTTGCCCCGGCCAATACCCTGGCGGCCTTGTTGGCGCTGAACTTCCCGGAAGCCGGGCCGACCGAGATTGAAGTGCTGATGTATGCCGCACTGGTGCTGATGATGATTACCCTGATCGTGAACATCATCGGCTCCATGATCATGGTCTACGCCCAGCGGGGTACCAAATGATGACTGACCTCACGTCCGCAACAACCGCGCTGCCCAGCCTGCAACGCAAGTTTGAAGGCCGCGCCCTGCGCAGCCTGGTGCTGACCACCCTGGTCTGGGGTGGCGCGCTGCTGGCCAGTGTGCCGCTGATTTCCGTGCTCTACATGCTGATCACCCGTGGCGGCGCTCGCCTCAGCCTCGAGGTGTTCACCGAACTGCCACCGACCGGGTTCGAGACCGGTGGCGGCTTCGGTAACGCGATGGCCGGTACCTTTGTAATGGTCGGTATCGCGGCGGCCATCGCCGTTCCGGTCGGCATCATGGCAGCGATTTTCCTGGCTGAACTGGGCCCCGACAGCAAGCTGGCCAACGCCGCGCGCTTCGCCGCCAAGATGCTCACCGGGTTGCCGTCGATTCTGGCGGGTGTGTTTGCCTACGCGTTGGTGGTGATGACCACCGGTACCTACTCGGCGCCGGCCGGTGGCGTGGCCCTGGCCGTGCTGATGCTGCCGATCGTCGTGCTCACCGCTGAAGAGTCGATGAGGATGGTGCCCAAGATCATGAAGGACGCCGCCTACGGCATGGGCTGTACCCGATCCCAAGTGATCTGGAAGATCGTACTGCCCACCGGCCTGCCGGCGATCCTCACCGGCGTGATGCTCGCTGTGGCCCGCGCCGCGGGCGAAACCGCGCCGCTGTTGTTCACCGCCCTGTTCAGCAACTACTGGATCTATCACGACGGCAGCCTGGCGGTGATGAACCCGACCGCCTCCCTCGCGGTGCTGATCTACAACTTCTCCGGCATGCCGTTCGACAATCAGCTAGAGCTCGCCTGGGCGGCCTCGCTGGTGTTGGTGATGATCGTGCTGGTCGTGAATATCGTCAGCCGTATTTTCGGCAAGCCCAAGTTTTGAGAATCGGAGCATCTGAATAATGACCGCCTTATCCATGCCCAAAGCTGCCCCGTTCGAGACCCAGGCCCCCATCGTCATGGACTGCAAGCTCGACAAGATTTTCTATGGCAACTTCATGGCCGTGCGTGACAGCCATGTGCCCATCGAAAAAAACAAGATCACCGGTTTCATCGGCCCGTCCGGCTGCGGCAAGAGCACCGTGCTGCGCAGCCTCAACCGGATGAATGACCTGGTCAAAGGCTTCCGTTTCGAGGGCCATGTGCACTTCCTCGGGCAAGACGTCTACGGCAAGGGTGTCGACCCGGTCGTGGTGCGCCGCTACATCGGGATGGTGTTCCAACAGCCGAACCCGTTCTCCATGAGCATCTTCGATAACGTAGCGTTTGGCCTGCGCCTCAATCGCTACCAGGGCGACCTGGGTGATCGCGTCAAGCACGCCCTGCAAGGCGCCGCGCTGTGGGATGAAGTCAAGGACAAGCTCAAAGTCAGCGGGCTCTCGCTGTCCGGTGGTCAGCAGCAACGTCTGTGCATCGCCCGCGCCATCGCGACCGAGCCGGAAGTGCTGTTGCTGGATGAGCCCTGCTCGGCCCTCGACCCGATCGCCACCCGCCGGGTGGAAGAATTGATGGTCGAACTGAAAAAGGACTACACCATCGCGTTGGTCACTCACAACATGCAGCAAGCCATCCGCGTGGCCGACACCACGGCGTTTTTCTCAGTGGATATTTCCCAGGGCACGCGCACCGGGTATCTGGTCGAAATGGGCCCGACCGCCCAGATCTTCGACAACCCCCGTGAACAAATGACCAGCGACTACATCAGCGGTAAATTCAGCTGACCCCTAACCACAGGGTCACGACCGAATGCAGCCACCGGCCTAATCCGCCTGGCTGCATTCGGTCGTTTTACCCTCCCTGCCCTTCGATTCAGGATTGCCCATGTCCGTGACGCGTCGTCTTGATTTGCCAGCGATCGAGCGTGCCCTGCGTAAAGTGCAGGATCGCTTTGCCCATCTGAGCCAGGACTTCACCGAGCCGCGTGATCCCTTGACGGACGAGGTACTGCACAACGTGCTGGAAGGTTATGCGCTGATCGACGATTATGTCGCCCGGGGCGTCGACCTGTTCGATCTGCAGCAACTGAACCTGATGCTGGAGATCAACGCCACCGTGCTCTGCGGCCGCGACCCGGTCCGTCGGCTCGAATACGCTCAACACCTGGCGGCGACCGAGGAACACTTCTTCAACAACGTTGAGGGCGGGATCAAGGACTTGTTTAATTGGTACTGCGCGTACCGCAGCGATTCACCCTGGAAACGTGCGGCGGGCGTCTATGTACGCATTCTCAGCAAGCCGCAGTTGTTTATCGAGGGTAATAATCGCAGCGGCTCGCTCATCGTCAGCTACCTGCTGATGCGCGCCGGTTTGCCGCCGTTCGTGCTGACATTAAATAACGCCGAGGGCTACTTTAACCCCTCGTCAGTGATCCGAAATTCCGCCAAACATGGTGTCAAGGCCTTGTACGAATTGCCCAAGATCAAGAAAAAATACGCTGCCTTCCTGGAAGATCACGCCCCGGACCCCACGGAGTTTTTCTTGCCCGACGCCCCCATGCCCGTCTACCAGGGTGGCCACTGATGAAAAAGCAATCAGCCCTCGACAAATACCGACTGTCCGGCATTCAGTTGTGGCACGCCATCAAGCGCGCGACCCCGGTGCCGGTGCTCAAGCGTCAGCGCATCCGCGTGTCGTTCGATATCGATGACACCCTGGCCTGCCAACTGCATCACTGCGCCGTCGAGCCCAGCCGACTGCCCGATTTCGTCCATCGCCTGCTCGGCGAGCCGTTGCGCAGCGGCACACGCTCCCTGACCAAAGAACTGCGTCGTCAGGGTTGCAGCATCTGGGTCTACACCTCGTCCGGGCGCACACCCGCCTACATCCGGCGCTGGCTGTTGCTGTACGGCATCCACGTCGACGGCGTGGTCAACAGCGTTCGCCACACCCGCGCCCTGACCGCCCACGGTATGTCCAACTCCCCCTCGAAATTCCCCCGTGCCTTCGACATCGACCTGCACGTCGACGACTCCGAAGGCGTGCAGATCGAAGGCCAGGACCACGGCTTTCGCGTCGTCGTGGTCCGCCCCGATGACGAAAACTGGGCGCGACGCGTCCTCGATGCCGCCGCCGAAGTCCAGGCGCAACTCGCCTGGCAGCAGCCGCTGAAGCAGCCGGCGTAACACGATCCTTTGCGGCGACTCGCAGCTTCAGCCAGGGGAATTATCTAGCGAGCCGCTTCTGTCGGCGCGACACGCTTGAGAACATGCTGGAGCGCCCTACCGTCAATCAGCAATGCACCCGCCAAAGCTGATCCAGCCGCGTGGTAAAACTCTGGCTCATCAGTTCCCGTCGCATGCCCCACTCCGGGTGGCTCGGGACGCTGGCGGCGCGCAGGGTGCCCCTGCCCCATCGACCATTGATGCTGTCCAGAACCGCCATGACCCGGGTGGCGTCATCCGGTTGCGACACCGCGAACAAATCATCGGTGTATTCGCCGGGCTGGCAGAGATTGAGCAGCAGCACCTCCGCCTTGCTGTATTTGAACCCCGGGCGGTAGACCCGCTCCAACGCGTCCACCGCTGCCTTGGTCAGCAGGCGCACGTCATCGGTGGGATACGGCAAGTCGACCACCACACCGTTGGCAAACTTGGCCTCGTCAGGGTTAAACATCCCGGTGCGAATGCTCACCCGCAGCTTCTTGCACAACGAACCCTGGGCCCGCAGCTTTTCCGTAGCGCGCATCACGTAGGTCGCCACCGCCTCGCGAATCGGCGGCAGTTCGGTCAGGCGGTGGCCAAACATGCGGCTACAGCAGATTTCCTGCTTCGGCGGGTCCGGTTCGTCCAGCTCCAGGCACGCGCTCTATGCCACGTTAGGGTGAGTTGCCGACATGTGATGGAAACCTGTTAGGCGGACACCCTTATGTCACTCAAGTAGCTTGGCGTCTGACATTGCTCCTGGCTGGGGATTGTTTACAACTTTCAGAGGACTACTCAGCAGCAGGTGGGGCGAGGGGCAGCTATCAGCCAGAAGCGGCCACTTGTGCAGTGACAGCCCTGGCAGTTGACCTAAATTGCTATGCAGCCTGGACGGTCATGTAGTTTTGAAGAGCTTTGATAGTCACCAACTCCGTATGTGTTTGCGGCTCAATTACGTCATTCGTAGCGTTGAGAGAAGAGCCAAAAAAACCGCGATTTCTGAGCTCTGAATCGGCACAACTTAGTCCTTCCGCTTACGACTTAAAAACAACTTTTGATCTCCGCGGGCGGCTTCCGACTAGTTTCTCCCCCAAATCCATCTGAAATCACTGATAGCGCCGTTGGGTTTCCAATGGGTCCCAACTGCGCAAATGCCGCCAGCTGGAGCACATCTCCTGATTGCCTATGCCACGCCCATCATCGGCGCCCTTGCGGAGGCGCCAATCCTTACCGTCACAAACCCCTAAAAAAAACTAAAGATCTGCCGAAATTTGACGATCATATTACGCACATCATGTAAAAATCCAGGAGTGGGACATGTCAATTACTGGTTTAGGTTCATCCGCTGCATCCTATGTTGCTCCATCGGCGCCAAAATCAGATGAGTCACCAGCCAACCCGGTTTTCACCGAAGAGGGTCATGATACGGTGCCCTCCACACTCGTTACGCTAGGCGGTGGAGGCGTCTCGGAGGTGTCTGTCTACAGCGGCAAGCTCGGCAGCATTCCAATGAGCGTCACTGCCGCTCCTGAACTGTTCGTTCAAGCTGACAAGGACAACGACAACGAACTCAGCCTGGAAGAATTCACTGAGCAATTAAAGCAGGTAGGCGTTTCCGCTGAGAATGCTGAAAAGCTCTTTGACAGCATCAACGTTTCCAAAGGTAAGAAGCTTTCAATCGACGACTATGTTAACGGTGTCGCAAGCAACTCGAACGGCACCTCTGCATTTCAGGCTTTGTTTGCGTCTTACACGTCGGATAAAAACGGGAAATTCAGCATCGAAGCATTCGCGGCGTTCAAAGCTCAAGGTGCCAGTGTCGCCTCGCGGTACTGGGCACAACACCCTGAGTTGCAGCAACGTTCGTAATCTACCGAGCCGAAGCACGGTCTCAAGAAGGGACGTGTACAGCTGTCCCGTTGCAGCTGCTACTCACTAGGCATGGATGCCTAGTTTCCCTGGCCCCCAACTCGCAGTCCAAAACAGGAAATTACTAGGCTGGCTATGACTGCTGTCATCGGGACGATAAACTGAGATGCACCTTCAAACGTCTGTAAACGATCAGACAGCCCGATTTTGGTAGAAAGTTCGTGGAATACATGAATCATGTCGGATGCGGAAAAAGCGCGTGAGCAACTGACTGGCGTCAGCAAAGAAGAGTACGAAAAAATGTCTCCTGAGGAACAAGCCTCTCTCGACAAACAAGTCGAGGAGTTGACCAAGGAAAGGGCTAAGCTCGAGCAAGAAGTAGTCAGGGCAAAAATTGCCATTGCGAATGGCTGAACTTGCTTGACAACGACGCACGAAAAGAAAGGGCAGGATGGAACCGCATCCCTGCCCTTTTCCCCTCACTGATGTCAGATCTCAAACCTGATTGAAGCGATGCGCGGACAACAATTGAATCGTAGATACGCCACAGCAGATGTGTTTACCAGCAACCCATTCGAAGGTAACCCAGTAGCGGTAGTGCTGGCTGCTGATGGTATCTTCTCAGCGCAAATGCAGAAAATTGCGCTCGAGTTTGGCTTCCCCAAAAGAGACGTCTAAATAGAGCGACGCTTTATTCAAAACTTTCCTCCTTGTCTCGATCACTGCTGATTGCAGACGGAATACTTCGGTCCGCTCAGGTTCATCCTCGCCGACATCGTATTCAATAGTTAGCAGGCTCACGCAACTGGTGCTGTCAGAACAGATACGTGCGAGTTCGCTGTGTGTGGCTGGATTGCATTATCTACCACGAGAATCGAACGCTGGCCTCGCATGACGAGTAGACGCGCCATATCCCGAGCTGTTGGGTCAGTCTCTACCGAATAATCCGTGTAAACCGCGAGGCTTGGATCTAGTGGATCTACCCCAACTTGACTCTCGAAAAGGGCCTGTACCAATCGCGTCTTGCCGAGGCCCGACAACCCGACCAACCGAATACATTGTCCTGGAGCGTGTAATGCCACGCGAAGCTTGGCAATCCCTTCGCCGATAGTCAGTTGTGGTCGTTTTGGCAATCTTTCATCCGTTAGACATGCCTTATCGTCGAAAAGATATGTACTAGGCTCGGCCACCGTCGTCCCGACCCAATTTCCGATACTGCTCCATCCAGCTAAGCTCATGCCGATACGTGAACGAACCCAGGCCACGATTCTTGGAAACTCGTTTACCCAGGTGGCCAACCGGTCCCGATCGTAAAAGTCCGTGTGAAGCTTTTGGGCATCGGCCAAATCACGGAGTTGTTCGCGGATCGCCTTGCGTCGATCCGTCAACGGCTTATCAGCGACTGACCCTTGTGCACTCACTATGATGTAGGAGCCGGATGCCGCAGCAAGCTCGCAGATCACGTGCCGCAGTACGCCTTTTGGGCGCATTTCGTTGCGAATCGCGCTGGCGGACATATCGGGTTTTTTCACCTGAAAACCAGTGAGCGCTCGTGGTACGAAGTCAGGTTTTGCAATTGTATTTGGACACTCAACACGAACGTCCAGTCCACCGTCCGCAGCATCTTGATTTCCACCAGCGGTCACGGACGAAACTGGGCAGCCTTGCGCGCGGAGTTCTGATAACGCTACACGCGCCACCAGAGTGCGTAAATCTCCGTCGCTCAAGTTCGCGATGTCGATCCCTGTTATTTCGAACATAGCTGGCAACGACGCCCTAGTTAAATCACTAGGCGATCATAGCTGAGTAAGGAGTATTTAGTTTGTTGCATGGTGCGGGCCAGCAGTCGAATGCTGCTTCATGGCCCAGATCGGATCGAGTGCTGATGACCGCTAATGACCATTTTAGGCCTGCCGCTGCCGTCAGTTTTGGGGCTCTTGACTGGTGACCAGTTCAGCATTGAGATTTTGGATCAAGTGATAGCACCCCAATATATGCAGCCTCAATCGGCACGAACTGGTTAGGTGACCCTGGTAACCGGAGACGGTTCAATGCGAGGCGAGCGAGCCAAGTGAAAGTGCCCCCTCACATCGATTTCACGGACACCACTTCCACAAATTTAAATTTCTTTCTGGCCGTCTTAGTAGCCTCTTGCTCTGCAACGAGGGAACTCAGCGTATCGGCCTCGTGTACCATCTCGTGCATCTGGCCTTCGAATTCATTTCCCACCCGCAGCGTGACTCTTAGCGTGGGCGTAAAACCTTTTGAGACTTTCTTTTTCTTCTCTGCCGTTACCGGTTGCAGGATCACGATATCCGGGACGGGGTCTTCCACGTTGGAGTTGATTGCTGGCGCAGGGGGACTCGAAATCACCGAATAGCGCCCGGCGCATCTCTTCTTCAGTCAATCCTGTATTCATACCATTCTCAGAAGCGTGTCATTTATAAGCTGACCGATTCTACAGCATGGCCGAACTCAGTAGTAAAGCGTCGCTGGGTGAGACCTCCTGCCTGAGAGAGCCACCAGGTATTGGCGAACATCAGCTCGGTAGCGAGTGATGGTTATGTCGTAGATCAACCGTTGCTGCAACCGCCCATAACTTCATACTCAAGTAGGTGCTGATGGCCCTTGGAATCTAGGAACGTCATACGTATCGGTACAACTCCACATACATCTGGTATCTGGTCTTCAGAGATTACTTTGGCGACGTCCACCTGGGTGGCATATGTATAATGCTCTACAGGGATTTGTTGCCCTTCAGTTTTGGCATTCCCTTCCTGCGCCATTACCACAGCGCTGAAGCCGAAGAGTGCGAGGATCATCATTGGAGCTTTCATAGGAAGATTTCCTTAAATATGTGTTGATGCTACTTATCAAAAAATTTGAACAGCAAGACACATGGAGTTAATTCATCGCTTCAAACGGAATATCATTTTTAACGACTATGTAAAATAACTAAGTTTCGCATCAGGGAGCCACCAAGTATTACTCGTTTGCAGTGCCGGCAGGACTTCTACGGAAACAGCCGCGAGTTTGGTAAAGACCCGTATGAATTCGGCCACAATAGTGAGGTGAGACCTCTGCTAGGCTTGTCTACATCGGCTTGGCGCTTGAAATCACCTATTGAGACTTGTTCGATCTCCAGAGACGGGCGATAGAAACTTGTTGTGCAAATAGTCGACTTCAACCCGGCGGCTGCCGCTTTTTGCCATTTCCTCCTTTTCCGAAATTGCCAAATTACTTCGGCTCGTAAGAGCTAGCTCCTACTCCAGAGCGGGAACTGCCGACCACTCTGCCGAAAGACAATGACTAGGCCAAATCACCCTCAATGATTATAAGTTCGCGGCGAGAACCGCGTAGCGCAAATTTCTTTGCCTCGATGTAGGCAGGGTCGTTGTAGCAAAGCTTCGCTTGTTCGTAGCTAGGAAACTCTACAGCAATGACTCGGTTACTGGATTGCGCCTCGACCAGAACGCTGGAGTCCAGAAACTTGAGCTTGGCGTTGTACTGCTCGCCAATAGGAGCCCAAAGCAGTCCATATTCCTTCTGTGCAGCGGGATCGACCACGTCAGAGCCTAAGATAATCCAATAGCCTTTCAAATTTGCTCTCCAGTGGAAATTTGCGTTTGTCTATAGCCACCTATTTTGGCGATGTCGGCAAGCGGGGTTATCATGGGGACGGCGTGATATGTGGTACGGGCTCCAACGCACCGCTTTCCAGTAGTTTCTTGTACGCTAGCGCCTCAGACTCTCGGTGATAAATCCCCACCAGAACCTCACCTTGGAGCACTTCCCAAAAGGTCACGCCCGCGTTGATCGCATCATGGGACATATGGTCTTCGGTGCGTTCTCTCACGATTATTTGCATGAACGTTCTCCACGTTACATTAAGGGGATTCGCTACAAAATATTACGATTCAACTTTAAAGCATCAATAACTATTTTCATACACTTGCTCATTCATACAAAATGCTGGCATTCATGCGTATCCACTCACCAACCTCTCGTATGAATGATCGCTCTTTCTTTTCTTAATGCGCATCAATATCTGTTATGCAAAATTTTCGACCTAAGGACATCAGCAGTAGCAAATAAACTGCGCGTCCGATAGCACTCGGCTTCATCCGACCTGCGGGCAGGTTTCTAAGAAATGAAAAAGTTTTTCGACTTTGCCGTAGAGGCTAGCGCGCGATTAATGCAGTGTATGAGATCACCGCTCTGGAACGGCTTATCCAGCATGCAAACCGCTCCTCCATCAATGGCCCTGCGGCGAATGGAAGGTTCGGCAAAACCTGTGATGAAAATGATCGGGATCTGACTACCTGACTTATTAAGCAGCGCCTGCAGTTCCAGCCCGCTCATACCTGGCATTTGCACGTCCACTATGAGACAAATCGTATCGGTAAAACTTGAAGAACACACAAAGGTTTCGGCTGAGTAGAACAGGCTGACGGTAAAGCCCATCGAACGAACCAGGCTCCCGACTGAGGCAAGAATAGATTCCTCATTGTCAATCACTGAAATAACTGTCGGTGAGTTCATGCCCGCGCCCCATCAAATAAAAGCAATCGCCGTATGGCGGTATGTTGCGAAGCGATTATAACGGTGTTTACCCCATACAAAAACCATACCCATGTATGATTCTGATAATACTAGTTAATTAATTAATTGCTGTCAGTACATTTCAACCCCTGTCATTCAATCCGACAACAACACTTCCATCTTCACCAACTCGGCAAATGTGCCCGCGAGCATTTTATCCATCGCTTGTTTGCGGTGAATTTTGACGGTCACTTCACTTAATCCGAGTAGAGCAGCGATTTGCTTATTCATCAGTCCACTGACAGCGTGGCTCATAACTTGACGCTCACGCGGGCTCAATGTCGAATAACGAGATCGCAACGTCATAAGCTTTAACGCCTGCTCGCGATGCTCGACGCCTTCACGAATGGATCCCGTCACAGCGTCAAGCAACTCCTGATCACGAAAAGGCTTTACTAGGAAATCCAACGCTCCGGCCTTCATTGCTGCGACCGACATCTGAATATCGCCATGACCAGTGATAAAAACGATGGGGCTATAGATATTTCTCTGCAGCATCTGTACCGGCAGATCAAGACCGCTTTCGCCTTGCAGGCGGACGTCCAGAATCACGCAATTGGGTGTAGCCTCTTCCGCGGCGAGCAGAAATTTCGAGCCTGAAGTGAATGTTCTGACTCGCATGCCAATCGACCTCAGCAGCGCACTGATGGCTTCACAGATCGCCATGTCGTCGTCTACGACGAACACTTCCGGCGGAGGACATTCAATAATCATATGAGTGGTCCGCCGTATCGCGGCAGTGAAAAGTTAAAGCTTGCGCCTTGGCCAGGTTCACTGCTGGCCCATATTCTTCCGCCATGCGCTTCGATAATAGAGCGGCAAATGGCTAGTCCCATTCCCACGCCTTTAGGTTTCGTGGTGAAAAAAGGATCAAACAGATTTGGTATATTTTTTTCAAGAATCCCGGGGCCGTTGTCTCGTACAGTAACCCCAAGATCATCGGCGTCCGATCGTTTAACTAAAATCAGCACTTCACGCGGGCCGCCCACATGATGGGACATCGCCTGAATGGCATTGATGATCAGATTGATGATGACCTGTTGCAGTTGTACGCGGTCACCGTTAATTAAGGGCGCGCGCTCGTCCATGTAACATCGAAGAGTTATTCTATTTCTTTTGACTTCTCTCTCCACTAACTGAGCGGTCTCCTTCACTACTTCACATACATCCACCTTTCCATGTTCCGGAACGGCTTTACGAGAGATCGCCCTCACCCGCTTGACCACTTCGCTCGCACGATTAGCCTGCGCAATAATTCTTTCAATCGCGCTTCGCACTTCAACGACGTCAGGCTCGTTGCGGTTTAGCCAACGCAAGCCTGACTCGGCATTGGTAATGACCGCCGCCAAGGGTTGGTTGACTTCATGCGCAATGGATGCGGCTAGCTCACCCAATGTGGTGACCCTAGTGATGTGAGCAAGTTCTGACTGGCTGCGTTGTAATGCCTCCTCCGCTGTCCGCGCAGCGGTAACATCCATCAGTGCCCCCATGAACTCACAGGTATTGTGTGTTTCTGCAATGGGGCTGGCGAGCATGCGCAAGGTCTTGAGCCGTCCGTCTGCCATCACCACTCGAAACTCGAGTTCCAGAGGAGCATGAGCGCTACTGACCTGATGAATCGCAGTCCGCACACGCGCCTGGTCGTCGGTGTGAATCAGCTTCACCATTTCGTCTACGGTAGGTTTTTGAACCTCTTCGAACTCGAATATTCGCTTCGCCTCCGTGGACCAGTACATCTCCGTGCAGGGCATCAGGAATCCGAAGCTTCCTGTCAAACTAAGACTTTGCGCACCGGCCAGAAATGCCTCACTGCGATTCAACAGCAGCAATTGCTGTTCCAGATTGCTTTTAGCGGTGGAGTGTTTCAAGGCCAGATATGCAGTGACAGCAATGGCGGATAGGCTGATGAGACAGCGGCCGCATGAGTCATCGATGCACTTCAAGCCATGGGATAAAACATAAGCCAACACGGTCAACCCACAGCAGCCTAGCGCGATGCACAGCACCCCTTTGCGGCTGAACATATCTACCGATATAAGAATCACCGCCACATAGAGCACGGCAATTGCAATATCCAAAGTACTGAGGCTGTCCATCAGAAAAATGAGCAGTGTCGTACTTATCGCCGCCGCACGTTTGGTTGTTTGCGTTAGACGACCTGCATGATCTGTTACTGCAGACATCATGTTGCGCTCTCCCTTGGTCCGCCTTGAGTGCGGATTGACGGCATCGTTATTGAAGTTGCTTTTTCCGCTCATCGACCATGGCGGGCGTGATCAATCCGCTGTTTCGCCCCAATCGCCCGGCAATGAAATTACTCACGGCGGCGATTTCACGGCTTTCGTAAGTCCGAATAAATCCCGGCATGTAGTAGTCTCTGGAACGCTCGTCCGTTTCATGCCCCAACAGGAGCGTTCCTAACAGATTGGCGGCCGAACTATCGTTCAACGATTTGATGCCCGTGAGGGTCGCAACTTTGGTGTTGACGCCCTTCCCGGTAATCGCATGGCATCCTGAACAGGCATCGGCAAAGATTTTGCGGCCTAACGCATCGTCCGCCGTTTTCATGTCCACTGTAACGACGGCCAACGGAGGCATGACTCCGGTCGCTTGGGGCGGTGTGCTCTTCAGATAAACCGCCATTGCCCGGATGTCGGCTTCACTCAAGTGGCGCAGGCTACGCTCCACAACTTCGGCCATCGGCCCGTTCGCGAGGCCTCTGCCCGGAGTAAAACCGTTGGCCAGATAATGGGACAACTCTTCGACTGACCAGTTGCCAATTCCGAACGTGGGATCCGAACTGATGTTGTAAGCATGCCAGCCCTCAACAAGAGCGCCCGCATACGCATCCGACGGCTTGACCGCTTGCATGAAGTTACGCGGCGTGTGGCATTCCCCACAGTGCCCTGGGCCTTCCACCAGAAACGCGCCTCGGTTCCACTCTGCAGATTTGTCCCGCGACACTTCAAAGCGCTTGTCATCGAAAAACATCCAGTTCCAGACCACCATCCCCCACCGCTGATTAAAGGGGAACACGAGACTGTCGTTCTTGGACGGTTCGTGAATAGGCGCCAGACTGAAGAGGTATGCTTTGATGGCAAGCACATCCTCGCGCGACATCAGTGAATATGAGGTGTAAGGAAACGCCGGATAATAATGTTTCCCATCCTTACCGACACCGCGCTGAACAGCACTGACAAAGTCGTCATCGCTCCATAGACCGATACCGGTTTCCTTGTCGGCTGTGATGTTGGGAGTAAACAAAGAACCAAAGGGCAACTTGAACTCCCTGCCACCGGTAAATGACGCCTTGCCAGGCACTGTGTGACAAGCGACACAATCGGAAGCCATTGCGAGATACTCGCCCCGAACAACCAGGTCCGGCTCTGCGGCACCTGCAGGCGCCGCGCCGCATAACAAAGCAGCAAAGCAGATCAGATAAGTAGCGACGTTCATGACAGCGCCCTATTCGTTGTGTAAAAGCCAAAGCGCTTCAACGGAAGCTGTCTGATACGTTGGCCGGATGCGGCATACAGTGCGTTCACCAGCGCAGGTGCGATGAGTGCAGTACCAGCCTCCCCTACACCGCCGGGAGATTCATTGCTGCTGATGAGATGCACTTCCACAGGCGGTGCATCACTCATGCGCAACTGACGGTATTGATGGAAATTGTTTTGCTGCACGCGACCATCTTCGACCGTGATCTCGTTGAATAGCGACGCGGAAAGTCCAAACAGCGTGCCACCCTCGATCTGCGCCTTGACCGACCGCGGATTGGTCACAAGTCCGCAATCGATCACGCTGACCAGACGCGTGATTTGCAGCTCAGTGCCGCTGCTGACGCGCAGTTGAACCAGGGTCGCGACGAAACTTCCAAAAACGTTGCTGACGGCGACACCCCGCCCCTCGCCTGCCGACAGTGCATTGCCCCAATCACTTTTCTCTGCCAGCATTCGCAACACTTCTCGCGCACGCGGGTTTTGTATTAGCGCCAGCCGATACTGGACCGGATCTGTTTTCGCGTGATGGGCAAGCTCATCGATAAAACACTCGACGGGGAATGTGCCCCTCAATGCGCCGACGCCTCGCCACCACGAAACCGGGAACACATTCGGGTCTTCACGAATGTAATGAAGTTTGAGGTTGCTCAAGGAGTAAATAGGGTCGCTGGCAACTTCCACTGCATCGGCGTCAATACCGGAAGCTGGCAAGCCACCGAGGTACCGGGCAATGATCGACGCGCCGGTAATTTTATGCTGCCATCCGACAAGTCGTTTTTGCGCATCCAGAGCAGCGCTCATCCGATCGACATAGTGGGGGCGATACAAGTCATGAGTCATGTCCTCCTCCCGGCTCCAGATCAACTTGATCGGGTAACTGACTCGCTTGGCAATTTCGACAGCCTGGGTAATGAAATCAAAATCCAGGCGTCTGCCAAATGCTCCGCCAATAAGCTGGTTATGGACTTTAATACTGGCCAGCGGCAGCCCGGTCACTTTGGCGGCTGTCTGTTGGGCAGCTCCCGGTACTTGAGTGCCAACCCAAAGCGTGCAACGGTCGCTTTGAACGTGTGCGACGCAGGTCATGGGCTCCAACGGCGAGCGGGACAGAAACGGTTGCTGATAGACGGCGTCCAGGCGGCTTGCTGCAGTTTTCAGGGACTGAACGGCATCCCCAGTGTCCACAACGATCACGCCCTCCCCCTTACTTGCCGTCATCAGTGCAGCCTCTAGCGCTTCGGAGTTCACTCCCGCCGACTTTCCGTAATCCCAGATTATCTCCAGTGCCTTCAGCCCCTGAAAGCAAGCCCACGTAGTTGTGCCCGTGACCGCGACAGCGTTTTCCAACTCGATGATGTCCAGCACGCCGGCAATCGCCTTGGCCTTGCTGCCGTCGACGCTGATCAGTCTTCCGCCGAACACCGGGCAGGCCATCACTGAAGCAATCTTCATGTCAGGCACCACCAGATCGATGGTGAACAGTGCCTTGCCATTGACCTTGTTCGGCGTATCCAGGCGCTGAGCGGGCGAACCGATCAGGACAAAATCCCGATAGTGCTTCAAGGGCACATTCTCGGGTACCGGCAATCTGGCGGCATCCTCGACCAACTCACCGTATGCAGCCTGGAGTGTGCCGGGACCATAAACATGGCCCTGGCGGGCATGGCATTGACTCGGCGCAATTTGCCAACGAATCGCCGCGGCTTGAGACAGTAAAATCCTGGCGGTCGCTCCGGCCCTACGCAACGGCTCCCAGACATAACGTGTGGAGGTCGAGCCGCCCGTTACCTGGCCGCCGAGCAACGGGTCGGTATACAACGCGGCATCGGGAACGGCTTCCTGTACCAACACCTGACTCAAAGGCACTTCCAGTTCTTCGGCAACCATCATTGCAATGCTGGTCTGGATGCCTTGGCCCATTTCGATTTTGGGCGAAATCACCGTCAGGACGCCGTCAAGACCGACCTGGACAAAGGCCCCGAACCCGCCAGAACCATCCCCCAGTCGCGTGGACTTTACGACATCGGCAGCAGCACTTCGCGGGAGGGCTAAAGGCAACCAGGCTGGGACAAGGAGCCCACCAGCCAGAGCACTACCTCCTTGCAACAAACGCCTGCGCGATAGCAGGTGGGGAGACTTCGGAGGCTTACTCATTGACGTTACCTTGCGCGAGTTCAAGCGCAACGTTTTTGATCGCAGTGCGAATTCGGGTATAGGTCGCACACCTGCAAATATTGCCGGACATCGCACTCACAATGTCCGACTCACTCACCGACAGGTTCCGATGTAGAAGTGCCACGGCACTCATTATTTGACCGGACTGACAGTAACCACATTGAACAACTTCTTCGGCCAACCACGCCGTCTGGACTTTTTGTCCGATACGGTCACTGGCAATGACTTCGATGGTGGTGATGACTTGTTCCGCGATACTGCTGACAGGCAACACACACGAGCGCACAGCGACGCCATCAAGATGCACCGTGCAGGCACCGCATTGACCAATACCACAGCCGTATTTGGTGCCAGTCAAACCCAGGCTATCGCGCAAGACCCATAGCAGCGGGGTGTCTGGAGATACGTCGACCGACAATGTTTTGCCATTTACCGTAAGTTTCTGCATCACAGCCCCACTCGCCATTTGTCAGCCACAATAAATACCCAGCCGGGCACGCCTTTACTGCACGCCTCGGTACACTGATGAACAGCGGATACCCGTTAACGCTTCTAAAAAACCACCCGTATCAGCCCGCGAATTCGCGCGTCGTGGCACCTTTGACACCGGCTATCAAAGCGACCTGATCGCCACGAAGAGAAAGACGAGCTAAAGCAAGTCGCCGTACTTTTCTTTTCGCTTGAAAAACTTTTCCATCCGCTTGCTGATTGCCCGTAGTGTCGAACTTTGTTCATTAAGCAGTTCGCGCAGCGGGCATTGAAAATAAACCCGCAAGAAGCGCAAATAGTCCCTCCGACTCAAACCAATATGTGCGGCGGAAAATGCCAGTGCGGCCAAATCTTTGATTAGCCATCGTCCTGCCACTTCACGGCGAACCTGAGCGCGATGAAGATCGATGACCGACAGTTTTATCGGTGCCTGAGGTTCGTCGGTATGCAACAGAAAATGGCACAGGTAACAATCTCGATGGCTCACACCGCCCCGGTGCATAGCGCCGACAACGCGAGCCAACTCGTCGATCAGTGCGTTCTTGAACGCAATCGACGGCGGCGATTTGCGCCAATTAACAGTGAGCGCTTCAAGGTCTGTAGTCGGCGCCAATTCATCGGTGATGAGAAAAGAGCGTGAGCCAGCTGGAGTGACCCCACTCATACCGAAGGCCCTGACCGATAACGTCGGCACACCGAGCGTGTGCATGCGTTCAACTGCATTTAACTCCATGCGGGCGCCGATAACCGGCCATTTACCGACACAAAGATTTTTGAACACCTCATGCCATCCGACGCCCTGATGGGTTTTGACGAAATACGCAGCACCATTGATTTCGGTACGAAACGTCCGTCGTCCAGCGACATTCCTGAACTCTTCGCCGCCCAATGCGTTCACCAAAGCGAACACATCCTTGCCGCGCCACATAGCATCAAATGGCGCGGCGAGGATCATCACTGGCACAGGGCTGCATACTCTGTTCAGCATTGCGATGCCCTCTTGGCATAGCGCGTGCAAGGATTCATTCCAACTCATTGAGCATTGGAAAATCTTGCTGATGCCAGGCAGGGTATGCCGGGCGCTGGGCACTGGCGACGTCCAGGCTCGACAGCTGTGCAGGTGTCAGATCCCAGCCAATGGCACCCAGGTTCTCCAGTAACTGCCCTTCATTACGGGCACCGATGAGAATGCTGGCGACGGTCGGTTGCTGAATCAGCCAGTTGAGCGCGATCTGCGGAACCGTCTTGCCCGTTTCTTCGGCAATCACGTCAATCGCATCAATGATGCGAAACAGGCGCTCTTCCGAAAATTGAGGGCCAGTACCGGCAATATCATAGGCTCGTGTGCCTGGTTGAGCGGCCTGACCCCGACGGATCTTGCCAGTCAATTTCCCCCATCCCAGTGGACTCCAGATGATTGCACCGACACCCTGATCACGGGCGAGCGGCTTCAACTCCCATTCATAGTCGCGATTCAATAACGAGTAATACGCTTGATGGGCAACGTAACGCGGGAAGCCATGGCGATCTGAACAGGCAAGTGACTTCATCAAGTGCCAACCGGAAAAATTCGAAGCACCGATGTAGCGAACTTTACCTTCTCGCACCAATTGATCCAGAGTGCTGAGCGTCTCCTCAACCGGGGTATTCAAGTCCTGACCGTGCAACTGCAGCACATCGATATGGTCAGTACCCAGACGGGTCAGTGCTTTTTCTACCGCCTCGATCAGGTGAATGCGAGATGCACCGTAGTCGTTTGGCCCCTCGCCAGAGGGAAAGGTCACTTTGGTCGAAATCAACAACCGATTACGCTTGCCCTTGATGGCTTCGCCAAGAATGCTTTCGGAAAGTCCATCCGAGTACACATCTGCACTGTCGAAGAGAGACACTCCGTGGTCTAGGCATGTATCAATCAGACGCGACGCTGCATCTGCTGCCGTTGAACCAAAACCACGAAAAAACTCATTGCCGCCTCCAAAACTGGCGGTACCAAAACTCAGAACCGGAACTCGAAGACCCGACTTGCCTAAACGACGATGAATCACGGTGTTGTCCTCACAAAAAAGTTGATAAGCCGGCCTTGCTTACAGACCAGGCAAGAGCGTGGCGTGCAGGGTAATGTCTGCGGTGAGCAGCTTGGAGACCGGGCAATTCAACTTCGCCGCTAATGCCAGCGCCTGGAATTGTTCTTCCGTGACGCCAGGAATCGTGGCGTTCAACACCAGATGAACAGAGGTGATCGCAAATCCTTTCTCGACAGCCTCGATTACCACTTCTGCCGAGGTCTCAAGCTGAGTAGCGGTTAATCCTGACTCACTTAACACCAGGGAAAGTGCCATGGTGAAACAACCCGAATGCGCCGCTCCGATCAATTCCTCAGGGTTTGTTCCTGGCTTGTCATCAAACCGGGATGCCAGGGCGTAGGGGTAGTCCGACAACGCCTTACTGTGCGTTGAAATTGTCCCGCTGCCATCCTTGAAACCACCTTGCCAACGAGCTGAGCCAGTACGTTTGATCTTCATGTAACGATTCCTTAATCAACGTTAAAACAGCGATTGGTAGATCGACGCCGACAACCGGTGTCGATTGAAATTCATCGTGATTATTCTTTGCCAGGCAACGTACTCATCGCAGGAAATCTTTGAGGTACGTCAGCAGTTCGGCAGGTTTCTCTTCAGCGATGAAGTGCCCGCTGCCTTCGACTCGGAACGTTTGCGAGTTTTCAGTCTGAGCCTCCAGAGCGCCCTTGAGCCTTGGATAGCCTGGCCCACCGAGGCCTAGTACTGGCATGCTCAACTTCTGGTACGTCTCGCTGTCGGTGATGTCTTGATTAAAGGCCTGATACCAGCCATTACCGGCTCGGGTTGCCGCGCGGCTGTTATACGCGGCGGCATAAACAGCGCGGTCACGCGCATCGATAGCTGCCTCGTTCTTGAGCATGTAGCGGAAGAACCATGCCTGCTCAATGCCAGCCCGGCCTTCTAGTAAATCTTCCGGCAAGCCCTTGACTTGGTGGAAGGCAAACCACCAGAGGTACGGATGGTCCTCATCAATCTTGTCGTTGAAGGTGTCCGGATCAGGAAGCATCGGTATTTTCAGATAGCCAACGCTGGGGTGGGCCACATCCAGCATGACCAGCTTGCGTACTTGGTCCGGATGGTTGGCCGCAAGGCTAAAGGCAACCATCGCACCGATGTCGTGTCCGACAACGTCGGCCTGCTCATAGCCCAGCGCATGGATGAGCTCCGCGACATCCTTAGCCATGGTTTTCTTGTCGTAGCCGCCTGAAGGTTTCGAAGAGGTACCCATGCCCCTGATGTCTACCGAGATCACACGGTGGGTCTTGGCAAGTTCCGGCATGATTTTGTGATAAGCCCACCAGGTCTCCGGCCAGCCAGGAATCAAAACGACCGGACTTCCCTTTCCTCCTGTTACATAGTGCAGACGTACCCCGTTAACCTCAGCGTAGGCATTGCTGAAACCAGGCAAGCTTTTAACCAGTGCCGCGTCGGAGATATCTTTGCGCTCACTGGCGAACACGAACGGAGTCAAGGCCGCCAAAGCCGAAGCCAGTGCAATTACGCCAAGGGCGCGAATCGGTTTGATCAACATAGTATTTCTCAACTTTTAGATTTGAAGACTCCGTCGGCTCACGTGTATTCCAGGCCTGCGCCGGGTCAATCATCGGCCGACTTCCGACATCAGCGGGTCAAGCAGTCGTCCCCATTCTCAGCAACAATGGGAGGTACAGGGTCTTCAGAAGATGCGTTCACCGGCAACACATACAAACTGAGTATTGAGAAAAACATCGTGCAAACAATGGCTTTTTTCATTACGAAACGCTCCAGATTGAGTTTCAACTTACCCGACGTTTTGCCGGGTTTCGCCAGTCAAACTGTCAGCCTTTTTGTTGGCTCAATGCTTCCGCAATTGACAGCCCATACGCCTGGTCAGCCTTGTAGAAATGCAGCAACTGTCGATCCACGATGTCCTGTGAAACGCCAGACATGGCACCGGCAATGTTGCTGACAAGCAGCGCCTTTTGCGGAGCGCTCATCAGGTTGAATAACCGCCCAGCCTGGCTGTAATAGTCCGAGTCTTCACGATGGTCGTAACGGGTTGCATCACCCTGCAACTGCAAACCAGGTTCAGCGATACTCGGGTCTTGTTTAGGCGACTGCGAATAACTGTTGGGCTCATAGTTAGGTGTGTTCGCACCGTTATCGCCAAGGCGCATCGCGCCATCGCGCTGGTAATTACGAACGGTATTGATCGGCGCGTTAATCGGTAATTGCTGGTGATTAGTGCCCACTCGATAGCGTTGAGCGTCGGCATAGGCAAACACACGACCTTGAAGCATTCGATCAGGTGACAGACCGACGCCCGGTACGACGTTGCTGGGGGCGAACGACGCCTGTTCAACCTCAGCAAAATAGTTGATGGGATTTCGATTGAGCTCGAGTTCACCGACTTCAACCAATGGGTACTCTTTTTGAGACCAGGTTTTTGTCACATCAAAAGGGTTTTCCGAATGAGCGGCGGCCTGATGCTCAGTCATCAACTGAATGCACACTCGCCATTTTGGAAAGTCACCACGGTTGATCGCAGAAAACAGATCGCGTTGCGCATAATCGGGATCAACGCCTGCAAGTCGAGCAGCCTCGGCCGGGTCCAGATTTTTAATACCTTGCAACGTCTTAAAGTGCCATTTGACCCAGAAACGCGCACCCGAACTGTTGATCAGACTATAGGTATGGCTGCCAAAACCGTGCATATGGCGATAACCATCAGGGATGCCACGATCAGAAAAAAGCGTAGTGATCTGGTGCAGTGCCTCGGGTGAATGCGACCAGAAATCCCACATCATTTGGGCATCTTTCAGATTGCTTTGCGGATCACGCTTTTGCGTGTGAATGAAGTCGGGGAATTTCAGTGGGTCACGAATGAAGAACACTGGGGTGTTGTTTCCGACAATGTCCCAATTTCCGTCTTCGGTATAGAACTTAACCGCAAATCCGCGCGGATCGCGCTCGGTGTCGGCTGAGCCACGCTCCCCTCCTACGGTTGAGAAACGCAGAAAGACCGAGGTTTTTTTCCCTACTCCGTCGAACAACTTGGCACGTGTGTAGTGGCTTATGTCACGGCTGACCGTAAAGGTTCCATGCGCTCCTGAACCCTTGGCATGTACCCGACGTTCAGGAATGTTTTCCCGGTTGAAATGTGCAAGTTTCTCAACCAGGTGAAAGTCATCCAGTAACACTGGCCCTCTACCGCCCGCAGTTCGAGAGTTCTGATTATCTGCAACCGGGGCGCCACTGGCAGTTGTTAGGGTATGGGTCTGCGTCATGAGGGAATTCTCCAGCTAACTTTTATCAGGAAGGATTTCAACGCTCCGGGCATGCGAGCGCCGCAGCGTGGACATTCAACGTTTATTCGCTGCCCAGGATCATCGAACACCTGGATTGGAGCCAACGGCTCGCCGGGTCATCGCTCGAGCTCGCTTGCCATGACATGAACAATCCAAAATCAATTTCACTGATCGGCACAGGTTCCGAGCGAAGCCCCCCCTTTTTTACCAACTGCTCAGCAACGTAGTTCGGAACGATGGCCACACAGTCGGTTCCTGCCAAAACCCGTGGCAAACTGTCGAAATGTGGAATCTGTATAACGACGCTTCGACGATGACCTAGCTCACGAATAGCGCCATTGATATGCAGATCAATGTCTATAGCGAAACTCACAGCGGCGTGCGGCCTATAACAAATTTCCTTCAACGACAGCACCCCAGGTGAAGAATCTGCACGTAAAACCATTGGCTGTCCGCTGCGCAGCCAGTGCCTGTTAGGCGCGCGTCGGGAGAGCGAGTCCGGCCCTATCGCAAAAGAAATTTCGCCGTTTGCTAGCATCGACGGCATTTTCGATGGGTCAGCGCTTTGAATAATCACCGGAATACCGGGTAACTCCGAGCGCAATTTACAAAGTAATTGCGGAAGAAATACATATTCCACGTCAGTTGAAATACCAACGCGCAGCCCTCGGCTGAATGCACCGCGCAACGCCGGATTCTCAAAAGCATGGGGCGTCCGGTAATTCATTATTCCACCTGCCTCTTAATAGACGACACTCAAAGAGAATCCAATAACAGAACCTTATTAAACCCACCTGACTACCAACGCGCCACAAAGAGAACAGTAGAACAATTGCAAAATTTTAAACATCATACAAGAGTGTTATTGGCACAAGTAATACTCAAACCAATGAATAATATTAGACGTAACCCCACCCACAAGCACTGAATAACCAACCGACCCAGAATTAATTACTCAAAGAGCCATGCACCTGCGCACTGTATTTAATAAACTCATAGGTCGGCAATCTAAAACCGACCACTGCACCTCCCGTTATTTCGTTCGCAGCCCAAATCATTCCGCCATGCGAGTCAATGATCGAACGGCATATTGAAAGACCCATCCCCATGCCCGTCGGTTTGGTAGTAAAAAATGGCGAAAAAATATTTCCCAAGTGCTGAGCAGAAATACCCGAACCATTATCAACGACCGCCAATTCCAACTGTTCGGCCGTACTACGGCGTACATGAATTTGCATACCGCGCTCGCGCTCGCGAGTGGCGCAAATTGACTGTATTGCATTCATGACTATATTGATGATCACCTGCTGCAGTTGAACCCGATCACCATAAATACGAAAAGTTCCATCTTCCAATTTCAACGTCAACGTCACTTGATTGCTCTGTAATTCCCGACGCACCAACGATATTGACTCAGCCAACAACTCTGTCAGATCCAGCTTTTCGTGAGGAGCCTTGGCCTTACGCGATAAGTCGCGCACCTTCCTAATCACGTCACTCGCGCGTTGCGCTTGCAGGACCACCCTCTGGATGACATGACTTACCTCCCTAAAATCAGACGGTTCGTGATTCAACCAGCGAATGCCTGCTTGCGCATCCGTCAACATCGCTGCCAGCGGCTGATTCACTTCATGGGCGATCGACGCCGCCAATTCACCCAATGTGGTTACCCTAGTGACATGGGCCAACTCGGCCTGGCTTCGGTGTAACGCATCTTCTGCGTCACGCGTGGCCGTGACGTCCATCAATGCGCCGATGAATTCGCACTCAAAACCACCATTTTCATATCGTTGCGCAAACATCCGCAGACGCTTGCGTCGCCCGTCCCCCATCACAAGGCGAAATTCGACCTCAAGATGAGCCTGACCACGGCACACTTCGTCCACGGCAAGCCTCAATCGTTCTCGATCATCCGGACAAGTTTGCGCAATCATCAACTCCAGGGTTGGTGCAATGCCATCCTCGAACTCAAATATCCGTTTCGCTTCTTCGGAACAGTACATCTGCGTGCTCGGCATGCGAAAGCCGATACTGCCGGTCAGACTTAAACGCTGCGCTCCCAATAAAAATGCCTGGCTGCGGTCAAGTAATGCCACTCGCTCCTGCAGTTTTTCCTTACTGGCACTGCTCTTAAATGCGAGTACCGATGCGATGGCGATCGCGGCAATACTGACAAGCCCCCTACCACAAGACTCTTCACTGCCTTCCAAGCCATGGGACACAAAAAACGCGATTACCGTGAGTGCCATGCAAAAACAGGCGATCCACATTTGTTCTTTTCGCGAAAACAAATCTATCGAAATCAAAATCACCAAGATGTACAGCACCGCCACAGCAATATCCAGGGCGCTAAAGCTGTCGACCAGAAATATGGTCACAGCAATCAGCACGGCGCTGACCCTTTTCCCATCCTGCAGCACCGAAGCGTACTCGCGTTTTACCGATGGCGAATTTGCGTCCATACGGCCTCCCCTCTTCGCGCGCATATCAGGGACGGTCATTTCAAGCTGGCCTGCCACTTCGGGCAGGCTTTGAAATAGCGAGAGCAATCAGTGCTGCGATGAAGCACAACAATCCGGCGATGAAAAACGAAGGAATGTAAGTGGCGAGCAAGGTGCGGATTAACCCGGCACCGTAGGCCGCGAATGCCGCACCTAACTGGTGGGCCGCGAAAATCCAGCCAAAAATGATATTGGCTCGCTGCACCCCAAAGGTGGACGCGATAATTTTGATGGTTGGCGGAACCGTGGCAATCCAATCCAAACCGTACAGCACCGCGAAAATCGAAAGGCCCGAAACAGCGAAATCGGTGAACGGCAGAATCATCAGGGACACGCCGCGCAGGCCGTAGTAGAAAAACAGGAGTATGCGATTGTCATAACGATCGGATAACCATCCCGAACCAACCGTCCCGATAAAATCAAATACCCCCATCAGCGCGAGCATTCCGGCGGCGCTGGTCGCGGCCAAGCCGAAGTCACCACACATAGAAACAAAATGAGTTTGTATCAAACCCGCCGTCGTGGCACCACAGATAAAAAACGTGGCGAAGAGAATCCAAAATGTCATCGAGCCCGAAACATCTCGCAGAGTTCGCAACGGCTCCAGAAGCATCTGCACAAGATCGCGTGAGGCAGTTTGGTCAGCAGCCGTCACTTCAGTCTCCCCGTACAAGGGCAATCCAAGATCGGATGGCCGATCACGCATCAAAGCAATAACGGCTACCGCGGCGACAACGAGCATCAGACAGATGAATGTCAGCGCCGCACGCCAACCATAGTTCTCCGTCAACTTTGCCAGCAGTGGCAAAAACACTAACTGCCCTGTTGCCGAGCTCGCTGCCAACAGACCAATGATCAAACCGCGTCGCGCCGAAAACCATCGCGTCGCTACCGTGGCGCCGAGAACCATTGCAGTCAACCCGGTCCCAAGACCTACCATCACACCCCAAAAAAACACCAACTGCCAAAACTGATTCATAACTGTTAACGACAAACCGAACCCACATACAACCATCGTCAGCGCGGTCAAAATAACCCGACGCATACCGAAGTAGTTCATGAACACAGCTGCGAATGGCCCCATCAAACCAAAGAGCACGAAGCGAATAGCCAGTGCGGAAGATATATCCGCAGTTTGCCAACCGAACTCATGCTGCAGGGGCTGAATAAACACCCCCGGGGCGCCCACTGCACCAGCCATGACAAGCATCGTCAGAAAGGTGACAGACGCGACAACCCAACTGTAATGGATATTACGTCGAGCCATTGAGCCGGCAAGCAAAGTTGAAAACATATTTCGGCCCCTTCCAGGCTAAAACGCTAAAATATTACAATCATAATTAACCGTATATATTCTAGCCGCTATCTATTTCTGAGTTTCCAACTTGGAACTACTCAAAAAATCTTAATTTACTGGCTTCAATTATTAAACCAACGATGATCTGCGTCAAGCCCTTATCGCTTCATATATTAAAGCTAGCGGGGTTTTCTTATACCAAATTGCTTTAGTACTGATCACGATGGTGCTGAACGGAGCATCGCGATAATAGCGATGCCAATCACGGCTGTTGCCGCCGCTAGCAAAAAAGCGTCCGAATAGGCCAGCGTCTGCGCCTGCTCACGCACCTGATTGGCCAGCATCCCCACACCCCGGACACTGTTGGACGGATCCGTCACGCCGAAACGTGCCAACGGCCCATGGCTGAATCCGGACAAACGCTCAGCTACAGAGGCATCACCGGTCATGACGTGCGCTCCCAGGAGATTCGAATGAATTTGGGTAGATATCCGTGCATAACTTTGGACCAATGCACTGGCAAGCTCGCCACCCAAGAGCCTTGCAGTTTGGATGACGGCGCCAAATGTGATGACCAGCACAGGATTGAGATGACGAACCGTGTAGTAGATCAATGATGTCAGGACCATCGTCTGACCTACGGCCTGCAAGAGCATTGAGGGGATGAAATCACTTTCTGACCAGGCAGACGTAAGCTCGCTAGCGACCAGACAGGCGACAAGAATCAGACTCATTCCAACCGCCATCAAAATCCGCGCATCGATATAACGCAAAACGATGCCGACGGCGGGCCCGATCAGGAACTGCGGAAGTGCAACCCAAAGCAGGATCTGCCCCACTTGCTGTGGCCTGAAACCCACCACCTGCGTTAGGAACTGAGGAACGATGAAGTTACTGCTGAGTACCAGTAATCGGGCAATGATTAACAACAGCAACAACGGGAGGATGTTTCTCTGGATTAGAAAACCAAAATCAATGAATGCGTTGGGATTGCGATAGCCATGCACGATGAACGCGGCGATCAGCAGTCCCCCTCCCAGCAACAACCCCACTACTAGGCCTGATGATGCCCAGTCCAACCGGTTACCTTGATCGAGCGCTGCATACAGCAAGGCAAACCCCAAACCGGCGAAAGCCATACCCCAATAGTCACCCTTGCCTTTGACGTCCTGCTTGATGGGTTCACGTGGAATGCCAAAGTAAACACAGGCTATCAGTGCCAAGGTCAGTGGCAGATTCTGCCAGAAAATCCACTGCCACCCGCCATGATCGAGATGCCACCCTTCAAGCGTTGCCGCGATGTTCAGCGACAACTCCAGGTTCATGGCGTAGACACTTATACCCAGCGGCCAGAGATTTCGCGGCAGATTTCTTACCACCACCCCGATGGCCAGGGGCACAAAAGTTCCCGACCCCAACCCTGCAACAAAATGCAAAGTGAGAAATCCATCAAGTTCGCGACACATCGGCAGCAACAATTCGGCGAAGCCAAAGGTGATGGAGCCCGCCAGCAAGACCCGTCTTGGGCCGAACACCATTCCCAGCCAGACCGCCAAGGGCCCCATCAGCATTTGGGCAGCACTGAACGATGTGGTAATCCAGGCCCGCTCATCGAAACTGGCGCCGAGTGCACCACTGATGTCAGCCACGCCGAAGTTGGTTAATCGACTCGACAAGGTCGAAATAAACGCCGCGAGTATGACCGCAAGAATGCCGATCCACGGCCGTGTCGACTCCACACGGGGTCCGTCCGAAAGGTGCAGCATGTCCATCAATCCATGCTTGCCCGCGCGCACCATCCTAGCGGTCTACCGACGAAGAAGTGTCCACTGCCACTACCACCGATAGCCCCGGTCGCAGCAGCGTGCTGGCTTTTTCGTTCGACAGATCATCCAGGACGATTTTTACTGCAACCCGCTGAATCACCTTGGTGAAGTTTCCGGTCGCGTTATCAGGCGCCAGCAAAGCAAACCGAGAACCGGAGCCCGGTGCCCAGCTGTCAACATGACCATGAAAAACAGTGCCTGGAAACGCGTCAATTTCCACGGTCGCCTTTTGCGAAGCTCGAACATGAGTCATCTGGGTTTCCTTGAAGTTGGCGATTACCCAGATTTCCGGCAAGCCGACCACAGTAATTACCTGAGTTCCCACGCCCAAATACTGCCCCGGCCGCACTTGCCGCGCCCCTACCACACCATCGATCGGCGCGCGGATACGAGTGTATTCAAGGTTGATTTGGGCAAGTTCAAGCGCCGCTCGCTGATTGGAAACGTCCGCCTGGGCAACAACGATTTGTGAATCGATGGTATCCAGGGCACGGCGCACCGCCGTCAATTGTGCCTGCTGCTGAACGTGCCCGGCCGTTGCCTGCTTGTCGCTTGCGTCAGCTTGGTCAACCGCCTGCTGCGAGGCGAAATTTCCCCTTGTTAGCAAGTCATGCTGGCGAACGGCTTCGAGTTTTTTCAGTTGCGCGCCCGCAGCGGCAGCAGTAACGCCGGCGCTACTTGCGTTGATGGTGGCCTCTTGCTGGGCGCGTTGGCGTTCAAGGACCAATACCTGCGCCAGGCTTTTTTCCAGCCCCGCCTTGGCTTGAGCGACCAACGCCTGATAATCACCATCAAAAAGCTGCACCAGCACATCGTGGCGATGCACCGACTGGTAATCCTTGACGAGTACATCACTGACCAGTCCGGACACACGTGCAGACATAGGAATGACATTACTTTCAAGGTACGCATTATCCGTGGTTTGCACGGTTTTGAGCCCGGTCCAGAAGTTCCAGTTATTGGCAAACACCCACACCGTCGCGACCGCCAACAGCACGACTCCAAAACGAGCCACTAGCGGCCAATGGTTTTCCTTAGGTGCTGGCAATGCTGTGCTCGCAGGCGTAGCCACCGGAGGGGGATTTACTGCTTCATTCATACTCAGACCACAAACAGAAAGGTTGAAAACAGCGACCTCAAATCAACGCAGTTCGAGTCAATGTTGACGCCGCGACGCTACCGAAAACCGACTAATCATCAAACTGCGACCACTCCTCCAACCCGCCGATATTCCGACGTCGCGACTCAGCGGCGCTCACGCGCTGAGGTGGAAAAGCTGTCGCTCCCAACATCCATCGGGAGGTGGTGCGAGCAATGCGTCGGCCAAAACGTTCAGCAGTCAATCGATCCCCTGGATGAGGCGAGTTTTCAGGCTCGGCATCCCCGATGCTTTGGGTGGCCAGCCCCAACCAACTGCCATTGAGATTGACGTCGGTGACCTGACTCGCCGAGTAGTTACCACCAGGCTGGTCGCCCACACCAACCCAAACCATGTTCATCTGAGCTGCGAACACCGCCATCTGCTCCAGCGCCACCAGTTTGTCGCCGGAACGAGAACTTGAGTTGGTGAAACCTGCGGCAACTTTGTCTTTCCACTCTTGGCCCACCCAAGGCGCAAATGCGTGCTCCAGGAAAAGTTTGAACAGCCCATGCATCGAACCCATATAGGTAGGCGAACCAAAAACGATCGCATCGGCGGTGGCCAGACTCTGCATGATCTGCTCGTCATGCCAGCGGCCTTTTTCAGTAATGTGCTGTGGCAGTACTTCAATCAACTCACACTGCACGCCGGCAAAAGCACTCGCGCCTTTTTGAATATGCTCGGCAACCGTGCGGGTGTGTCCTTGACCAGATGAATAGATAATCGCGACCTTAACCATTATTTTTCCGAAATGATTGTTTGGCTTAATGATGTCCCGGCAAGACAGCCCGTAAACGGCCTAGGTGGGTGAAACTCAACGAAACGCAGGCATCAGTTGAAATCGAGAGTTAATAGTGCTGTCATCAACACGATGGATGACAAGAAAATTGATCTGAACCTGTTGCTCGCACTCGAAGCGTTGCTCGCCGAGCTCAACGTGACCCGGGCAGCCCGACGACTAAACCTCAGCCAGCCAGCCTTGAGCGCACAGCTTTCTAGGCTACGGGGAGTGTTTGGCGACGAACTGCTGATACCCACCTCCCGTGGCGTGCTACCCACTGCCATGGCTTTGGAGCTGCAAGCACCGCTGCGCAAGACCCTCGATCAAATGCGCGAACTGGTAAGTAACGCCCGCGCGTTCGATCCATCGACCGCCACTGCGACACTGACCATTGCTTCCAGCGACTACATGCAGATCGCTATCCTCATGCCTTTTCTGCTGCAAATGCATCTGGTCGCCCCTAACGTCAGAGTCATGGTTCGCCTGCTGCAAGATAGCCATATGGTCAAGACCGAGCTGGAGCATGGCTTGATCGACATCGCCTTTCTGCAGTCCGAAGATGTCGAAGGTAGTGACCTGCGCCATACCGACGTTTTGTTCGAGCGCTACATCGGCATTGCCCGCAAGGGCAGCATTGAGAAACGCCCGATGCCGATCGAGCGATTCATTCAGTCAAAACACATCATCGTTTCGCCGCGAGCGGAAGGCTTCCGCGGCTCCACCGACGAAGCGCTGGCCGCGATGGGATTGACACGACAAGTGGCGTTCGCCGTTTCATCGTTTATGTTTCTGATTGAAGCCGTCGCGCAGTGCGACCTGCTGGCCGTGGCACCGGAACGGCTGGCATCGCGATACTCTGACCGCATCGACATGTTCGCCCCACCGGTCGCGGTGCCAGGCTTCAGCATCGCGATGGTCTGGCATGACCGCACTCACAATCATCCAGCACGTATCTGGCTACGCGAGCAACTGGAAGCCTTTTGTGCGGAGCATTGAGGGCCCCACGCAAAGGCCACCCGTTACATCAGGCAGCGATCAGCTTCGCGTCCATGGAAATCTCGCATTTAAAAATCTTGGCCAACGTACAGTGTGTCCGAGCACGTTCGGCGCAATGCATAAACATCGCCTCGGATATCCCGGGGACAGATGCCTGCGTAATGACATGCACGTTTTTTATCGCCGGATGACCGTCGTCGCCAGTCCCCAACTCCACCGTCACCGAGGTCGAAATCGAGTCAGCGACAAAGTCGTTCATGCCGAAGTTGTTGGCTAAAGCTTGGTTGAAACAACCCGCGTGTGCAGTGCCCAGCAGTTCTTCAGGGCTACCCCCAGGCGCGCCTTCGAAGCGACTGGAGTAACTGTAAGGGCTGTCTTTCAGGGTCTGAGAGTCAGTCGACAAAGCACCGGAGCCCTCTTTCCATGACCCGTGCCACGTCGCGTATCCAATTGCCTTCATGATCACAGCTCCTGAGTCCAAAAAACGGAAAGCAAAATAGCTTTAGTTTTTGAAGCATACACCAGTAATGTGATTCTAGAACAAGCGCTTTTTTCAGAATTTGATGATTACCTGTCTGCGGGCGGAACCCGACGCATTGACCGCTTCAATTTATAAAGCTACCTTCACAAGAAGTGGCTCCGCTACCTGGTAGCCCGTCTCACACCGGCTTGCCTAGCGCAGCTTTGGCACGAAACCAGATAAAGTCCTGGAGTGTTTGATGGATTTTTTAGCGTTTCCCCACCCACTCGTCTGCGCAGGCGTCATCCTGGTGACTGACTTAGTGCTGTGGCGCCTGATCGGACTCAATCATGCCCACTGGAGAACGACCTCTCGCTCGCTGCTATTTGCCCTTTATAGCAGTGCTTTGCTTAGTGCGGACCTCACGCCACTCACCACCATTCCCGATAAATTCAGCGGTACCGAGCATGCGATAGCTGTGACGCTGGGGATCGCTTGGTGGTTATTCGGCGCCCGTGCAATTACTGGTTTGATGATCCTGGCGCTAGAGTCTCGAATCGAGCGCAAGGGACACCTACTGCAAGATCTGATCGGTGCCGGGATCTTTTTGCTGGCCATCGTGGGAGCGGCAGCCTACGTACTCGATCTACCAGTCAAGGGCCTGCTCGCCACCTCCGGCGCGGTGGCGATCATCTTTGCGCTTGCGGTGCAAAGTACGTTGGCGGATGTGTTCTCCGGCATCGTGCTAAATGCGACCAAACCATTTCGCGTCGGCGATGTGATCAGCATCGACGGTGTCGAGGGCAAAGTCGTGGAAATCGATTGGCGCTCGACCTATTTGCTGACATCGGCCGGCAGCTTGGTGGTGATACCAAATGCCATGGCAGCCAAGACTCGTATCGTCAACCTGAGCCGGCCCGATCACTTTCATCCGGTAACTGTAACCGTCGAATTGCCAGTTCGACTGCGGCCTGCATCAATCCTCGACTCATTGCACAAGGCGCTGAAAGGTTGCCGTGAATTGATGCTAGAACCAGAAGGTAGCGTTGTGGTGAAAAAGTCTGGCTTGCGCAGTGTTGAATACGAAGTGACGGGATACGTGAAGTCTCGCGATCGACGCAGCACTGCACGCAACCAATTGTATGATCTGATCTACCGCCAGCTCGCGGCATCCGAGGCCGCCCGACCCAGCGCAACGCGGACGATCGCGAGCACTCGACAATCAGCAGCGCTCGATAGCGTGAATGTGCTTAGGACGTTGCCGACAGATGATCGTAAAGAGCTTGAACGGCATATGCGTTTGAGCTCGTACCCAGCAGGTGCCGCAATCCTGCAACTGAATGTGGTTCCAGACGCTCTTTTGATTGTCGAGTCCGGCGTTGTCACCGTCACCCTAGAGCGTGTTGATGGTCCGTATGAATTGGGCCGCATGGGGCCCGGGGAGATCATGGGCGAAGGTGGGCTCGTCGATCAGTCGCCCACGGTGGTGCGGTTCACCGCACTTACCGATTGCGTGATTTTCCGAATAGATCGATTAGATCTCGAAGAAAGGTTCGACGAACACAGTGAGCTTCGGCGCGCCTTGACGGGACTAGCACGTACGCGAGCTCAGGTTAGAGAAACACTGCTGCAATACCGCCCCTCAGAAACCGCTCCCGCTGGGCTATTGCATTGGTTCCGCGGACGCGTTGCACGACCACGGGACTCGGGAAAACATCACCATCCCTGAGTAATTATTCAGGGTGTTTATAAATCACGACTGGCCGCTTCGAAGATCTGCGCAACCACAGCCGCACCCTCACCGACCGCAGCAGCAACGCGCTTGGTCGAGTTCGCCCGCACATCGCCAATGGCGAAAACCCCTTTACGATTAGTCTCCAACGGCAGTACGGACCAATGCCTCTCAACATTTTCCGCAAGGGCCGCGCCGGTCAGGATAAAGCCTGAAACATCAGTCTCAAGACAGTCGCCCAACCACCGAGTGTTGGGATCCGCACCGATAAACAGGAACAAGTGATACAACTCGATTCGGTGCGATTCGCCGGTCAATCGGTTTCGCAACAGCGCGCCTTCGAGCCCAGTTTGCTTTTCGCCATGCAACTCACTCACCTCGGTATGGGTGTGTAAGGTGACATTGCCCAGAGCAGAGATTCGATCAATCAAGTATTTCGACATTGACGCTTCGAGCCCTGGGCCGCGAACCACAAGGTGCAGGTGTCTGACCAAGGGCGCCAAGTATACCGCTGCCTGCCCGGCAGAGTTGCCAGCGCCCACCAGTGCCACGTCCCGGCCCCTGCAGATAAAGGCCTCCACGGGTGACGCCCAATATGACACGCCAACTCCTTCGAACTGCCCCGCCGTTTCAACAGGAAGTTTGCGATAGTGCACGCCCGTCGCTACAACGATATTTTTCGCCTGGATGGTAGCGCCCGTGGTCAACAACAGCTTGTACGGTTGATCAGGGTCGATACAGTCCAGCCGTTCGACTTCTAGAGGAATGCCCATCTTGGCGCCGAACTTCTGCGCTTGGACAAACGCACGGCTGGCCAAAGCCTGACCGGAAATGCCCGCGGGGAAGCCTAGATAGTTCTCGATGCGCGCTGACGCGCCAGCCTGACCACCATAGGCACGCTGATCCAGAACCACTACCTCCAACCCTTCGGACGCAGCGTACACAGCTGTTGCGAGCCCCGCCGGCCCAGCGCCGACGACGGCAATGTCATAAACCTTGAGCGGGTCTATCTCGGGAGTAATTCCCAAAAAAATCCCCGCCTGAGCGTCGGTAGGTTGCTTGAGCACCGTACCATTCGGACAGATCATTAGAGGTAATTTTTCCCCGTCCATCACCCCTAACCTATCAACCAGCACTCGAGTCTCCTCATCCATTCCTTCGAAATCGACAAAGGAATGAGGATAACCATTGCGGGTCAAAAAACCTTGCAAACGCACCGTCTGCATATCACCACGCTGCCCCACAATCACCGAACCCACACGATCCGATTGGAGCATGCCGACGCGACGCAATATCAAAGCGCGTACAACGATTTCGCCAAGGTCCGCCGAACCGATGATCAACCCCCGAAGATGCGCTGCATCAAAAGGCACAGCAATACAGCCCTCGGGGCCTGCATTACCTTGAGCCAAAGCGGCACGCCCGCCCAACAGACCAATTTCACCAGTGAAGTGCCCGCGCCCACCGCTACCTATTGAGGCTTCGCGCCCCAAGCCGTCGCGACGCAAAACACTTATTGAGCCTTCCAGCACCAGCCAGATCGCTGCACCCTGCGCGCCGACGTCAAATATCAGCTCACCGGCACCGAACTGCTGGGGAGCACTGATCGCGAACCTCAGAGCGTCCTTGATTTGCAGCTCGGTAAGAATCGGAAATATCTGATGCTGGCGGGAATCACTGGAACTCATGGGAAGCGCCCTGGATCAATCACGGTCAGTGAGCGGGATGAGAGCGATCTATCGACCGCTCTTAAGGTCTGGACTTGGTCAGGCCGACAACTGCTCCAGCAGTTGCGCGGTTGTCAAGATCGCATGAGCATAAGTCGGGCCATTGACGTTGAAGGCCGCGTGCATGCCCTCAGGACTGAATGCGGCGGCGGCATCACGCACCAAGGTCACGTGATATCCGAGTTCCATCGCGAAGCGCCCAGTGGACTCTAAGCAACTGTTGGCGATGACGCCCACCAGTATCACGCGCTTGATATCGTGCTGTTTGAGCTGCTGGTCGAGATCGGTGTTGGCGAAACCGCTCTGAGCCCAGTGCTCATGGATGACCACATCGCCTTTTTGCGGGCCGAACTCTTCATTGAACTCGCCACCCCAACTGCCCACGGCGAAAGCCTGGAGCGGTACGCCGCTCTTTTGAAACGGGGTCATATGCTGCCAACCATCGAAGTCACCGTCATGAGAGCGGTGGTGAGGCAAAACAAAGATCTGCAGCCCCAACTGCCGCGCGGTGGGAATGATCTTGCGCAGGTTGTCGAACATGCCCGACTCATCGGCTGTAGGCTTGATCGCCTCGAAAAGCTTGCCACCTTCAGACATGAAATCGTTGTAAGGATCGACGACCAGCAGTGCCGTACGATCGGCTGGGTATTGAGTTGTCATGTGCATAATCTCTATCAAGTGGCTGTATCAACGCGGAATCAGACGACACGGCGCCTAGCATTGCGCGACTCAGGTAAACCCGATCAGGCAGGTAGCAGCTCGATCACTTCGGAGGTAGTCAACACAGCGTGCGCGAACATGGGCGCGTTGACGTTGTGTGCGATGTGCAGCGCTTCAGCGCTGAATGCGGCGGTGGCATCACGGACCAGTGTCACGTGATAACCCAACTCCATGCCGTAACGGGCGGTGGACTCGATGCAGGTGTTAGCGGCCATGCCCACAAGAATAATCTTTTGAATACCGTGCTGCTTCAGTTGCTCATCGAGATCGGTGTTGGCAAAACCGCTTTGCCCCCAATGCTCTTTGATAATCACATCGCCTGTCTTCGGCCCAAACTCAGGGTGCCATTCACCACCCCAACTGCCCGCAGCAAATGCCTGACTGTTTTTTACGGCCACCTGCGTAGGATTCAGATGCTGCCATTTCTCGTAGTCACCTTCGCGATATCGGTGGTGGGGAACAATGAACACTTGGACGCCCGCAGACCGGACCTTTGCAAGGATTGCGCGCAGGTTTACGAACAGATCGACCTGCTCCGCGGTTTCCTTGATCCTTTCATAAAGCTTTCCGCCTTCGCTCAAAAAGTCGTTGTACGGATCGACGAGGAGCAATGCCGTCCGCTCGGCGGCATAAGAGGTGTTGGTCATGGGAGCTCCAAATAGAAAAGAGTGCCCCGCCCGGCACTTTTTAGGCACACGGCGAGTGGCCAATACTGGCGGGAAGGTACTGGTTTTGTTGGTCCATGCAGCGTTATTGAGACTGCATGCTTCAAAATATAAAGCAAATAGGGGCGAGGTCAAGGGTTCAATAGATAAAGCCTGTAATGTATATTTATAGGGGTACTGAAAATAGCGCTGCTGCATTGAGAACACCGTATTGAAACGGTGTCAAAAGCAGGCTGATTGAAGGAGATAAATGATGGGTTGGGATGAAGAAGTCGGCGCCACTGTGTGCCCGATCGCAAAATCACTGTCTGCCGTGGGAGACCGCTGGACCCTTTTGATCATGCGCGAACTCAGCCTCGGAGTGCGCAGGTTCGATGATATCCAGGCGCAACTTGGTGCCTCTTCCTACCTGCTCTCTACCCGGCTCAAACGCTTGGAGAAAGACGGCATTATTGAGCGCAAGCTCTACAACGAAAAACCCGAACGCTATGAGTACCACGCCACTGAAAAAGGCCGTGCGCTGGAACCTATCATGCTGATGCTACGTGCATGGGGCATGAAGTACTGCGATCACAATCCCGGGGATGAGCCTGCCGTTCATCTCAGCTACAAACCCACCGGTGAAGTGGTAGATGAGAACTGGAAAATCCCTGAGCATGAGTGGCCGTTCACTTTCGACAGTTTGGAGGCTCGCATCAGTGACACCTTTGAAGCTGAACGCGAGCAAAAACGTCGAGGTTTTCGCAGGTCGAAAAAAACAGTCGACTCTTAAACGCCTGCTATCCATCCGCTGGATAGCAGACTCAACATCTTTCGATTTCAAATGATGACTGCACCTCAGTGAGACTATTCATGTCGGACACAATCCTGTCCGCGATATAGAGCTCAGGAGCAGCAAATGAAGATTCTTTTTATCGTCAGCAGTTCGAAGCTTGGCTATTGGCTCGCCGAACTGACCCACCCTTTCTGGCATCTGGCGGAGCGCGGAAACGAAATTGATATTGCCAGCCCCATGGGCGGCAAATTAACGTTCGACGCCACCAGTGACCCTTACTCCAGCAACTCCTGGGAAAAAGATGACTTGGTCAGTAAAGGATTTCTGAGTGATCCGTCGCTGCTTGAGCGTCTCGACAATTCCATCCCACTGACAGACGTCAACCCTGGCGACTACGACGCTATTCATATCGTCGGTGGCGGTGGCGCAGCGGTGGATCTGTTCCCCAACAGTGAACTGGCGAAGATCCTTGAGCACTTCTGGACAGAGAATAAGGTCATTGGCGCGATCTGCCATGGTGCCATTGCGCTGGCCAACAACCCCGAGCGCGTCGCCGGCAAAACCGCTACCGGTTTCTCGCGCGCTGAAGATCGCCAGGTAGAAGAACTTTACGGTAACGACTTCATTCCCAACTTCCCACAGCCGGTCATGGAACAGGCGGGGATCAAGTTCGTCCACACCGCTCCGTGGGACCTGCAGGTGGTGGTGGATGGACAACTCATCACCGGACAAAACCAGCAGTCAGCCTCGGAATACGCCATCGCGTTCAACCATCTGTTGAGTGGCAATACCCCGGTATTGACACTGTGACATCAGGATTCGGGGCAACCTTGTTACCCCGCATACCGCACCAATGTCAGCGATGATCAGACGGTATTAACCTTAATCCATGACCACGAGGCCCCATGCCCAGAGTTTCCCGCCAGCAATCAAAGCTCAATCGCATCAGCATCGTTGAAAACGCGGCACGCCTGTTCAGAGAGCGAGGTTTCAGAAATATCCCGCTATCGGAAGTCATGTCTTCTTCAGGCCTTACTCTCGGTGGGTTTTATGGGCATTTCGAATCCCGGGAAGCGTTGACCAATGAAGCCTGCCGACACGCGTTCGAACAGGCGATTGCATTTTGGAAACGCATCATTGCCGAAGCGCCAGACAGACGCACTGCGCGGCGCAACATCATTGACGACTACCTGTCACCGAAGCGGGTGATGAAGAGCGACAGCACTTGCCCGGTTGTCGCCTTCGCCAGTGAAGTAGCGCAGGAGGCGGACGACTCAGTAATACATAAAACCTTCTCCGAAGGTTTGACAGGCCTGGTAGATACCTACATGGAAACCCTCAACATCCCGCCCCATGACGCGACTAAGAATGCACAAAAGCAGCAGGCGCTACTTGAGTACTCAGTGTTAACTGGCGCCTTGACCTTGGCACGCGCAGCGCGCAATACCGACCTATCCAAGGAAATCGTGCTGAGCGCCCGGAACTTCTTGGGCGTTACTGCTATGACTCAAGACCTTGCTTAAACGACTCGCACTCAAAAAAAACGGAGGCGTTTACCAAATCCAGTACCTGTGCAGTGCCTCAATCAGTCACTGCACGGGCTGCATCCGCTTGAAAGATCAGGCGCTGACAACTGCCTTCAGGAACTCGTCCACAGTTGTCACTTCGTGGCCGAACGCAGGATAGGAAACCTCCAGCGCTACCTTGTGCAGATCCTCCGTAAATTCGGCTACGGCATCGGTTACATAGGTTACGTGGAAACCTGACTCTAACGCCTGAGTGCCAGTGACCTGGATACAGGTATTTGAAGTCAGACCAGCCAACACCACATTTTGAATGTTCGCCGCTAGTAATTGCTGATGAAGGTCAGTCCCCTCAAACGCATTAAAACTGCGATGACGGCTGATCACCACTTCACCATCAAGCGGCTTCAACGGTTCGTAAAACTCTGAACCCCATTCCCCAATCCAGAAGATCTTGTTGGTCATCGCCAGTTGCCAGCGCGGCAACACATGCTTCACGCCATCGAAACTGTGCTCATGGAAACCGTGCGGCACATAAAAGACCTTAACACCCGCCGCACGCGCACCCTCTAGTAACCGATGCAGGTTAGGTTTGAGATTGGTTTTTTCGATCATTGGGCCAATCGCGTTTGCCAATTTGCCCTCTTCATCAAGGAAGTCGTTAAGCACATCAACCAGCAACAGCGCGGTACAGGATGTTGAATAGTGGTGTGTCATTAGCCTTTTCCTATTTCATTCATTGATACAAATTTGCTGTTCACACAACTCCTTGTACCGGCTATGGCCTATCAACAGAAATCCAAAATTAAACGTGCTGCCATCCAAGCAGCGGATGACGGAAAACCATTCAGAGCGCGTTTTTGCCCGCGGCAAGCCGTTAGCTATTTCCAGCGCCCCCCACATCGGGAGGCAGAAAATCACGATCGGGGTTGTAATCGGTTTTTAGGTAGCCTTCCAGCGCCTGCAAATCCAACGGGAGAAAGAGTGCCCACAGCCTGTTTGAGTCGAAGACTGTCCACGATGTAGTCATATCGAGTGTTGCTGTAGTCACGCACTGCGGCATACAACTGTCTTTTAGCATCCAATACGTCGACGATGTTGCGGGTACCTATCCGGCAACCAATCTCTGTGGCTCGCACTGCGCTCTGAATGGAAATGATCGATTGTCGGCGAGCCTGCGCTTGCACGACTTCTGTGCTGACTGCGCTGGTCAACCCACGGCTGTACAACGGGATGCTCAATTGCAAGCCGATTCTGCGTTGCTCCACATCTCCGTCGTAACGGTCGCCAGTTTTGCTCGGATTAGTGAAGCCTAAGCCGTCGTTATCGCCTTTCTGATAGCGTGCTACAGCATCGAGCGTCGGTGCATGACCAGCTTTTCGCTGGCGAACCGTTTCCTCCGCCGACTCGACGGCAAAGTTACTGGCTTGCAGATTCAGATTTTGCTGCGTTGCGGTTTGGACCCACGCCGCAGCTTCACGAGGAGATGGAGGCAGCATTGGCAACGAATGACCGATGCCTTGGACCGCCGCGTACTCACGATTCGTCAACGTACTCAGCGTCTGAAATGCATCCTCCACCTGACGCTCGGCAAAGATGCGATTTGCCCGTTACGTGTCAAGGCTCGCCTGCGCTTGCAAGGTCTCGGTCTTGTCGGCAAGACCAGTTGCAAAGCGCTCAATTGCTTGATCAAGTTGTCGCTTGAATGCCACCTCCTCAGCTTTAGTCGTTGCCAGACTGTCCTGAGCCCGAAGCACCGCGAAATAGTCTTCGGCGCTGCGCAAGATCACGCTCTGCTCAACGTAGGAAAACTCGAGCGCAGCCTGTTCGCTTATAGCCTCGGCTGCATTTAACTGAAGCCAGCGATCTGCGTGAAAGATCGGCTGGTTAAGTGTCACCTGATAGGTATTTGCACTCCGACCGGCAGTGATCGAGGGCTGATCGATAACTGTGTGGGTATCATTTGCCGTAGCGCCCGCCGCCAAATTCGGCATCAGCCCTGCCCTAGCCTGCGGAACGACTTCACGTACTGCAGCGAAGCTAGCGCGCGCAACAGCTAGATCGGCATTGCTGTTATAGCGTCGTTATAAACGGTGATGAGGTCCACCTGAGGCACACGCGCTGCCTGATTTGCCCAACAATAATTACCGCAAAGGCAGAAAACCGCCAAAGCCAAGGATGAGTTGCGCAGCATAGAAGTTCCTGTGTTGGGAGGTGGTCGCCTGACGCCAGCAGGAATATACTTCATTTTTTAAAGCATACATCTGTGAATTGACCGAGGCCTCATCCAATGAAAAAACCGAGCGCAATCGTTGTCGGGGTAGGCGCCTTTAACGGGCTGGGTGCGACGCTTTGCAAGCTCTTTGCAAGCAAAGGATTTCACGTCTGGGTCGCCGGCCGTACGGAAGAGAAGCTAGAGGCAATAGTCGATCACGTCGCGCTAACAGGTGGAACAGCCGATGCGTTCGTCATGGATGCCACCAATGAACAGCAAGTGGTGGCGTTGTTCTCCAAAGCCATGCAAAACCACGAACACCTTGAGCCGCCGAGCCTAGTGGTTTTCAACACCAGCAACTTCGCAAGGACGCCGGTCAGGGAAATCTCTGCTGAACAATTTGAAGATCATTGGCGAGTCGGCTGTCTAGCAGGTTTTCTGGTCGGCCGCGAAGCAGCCAAATGCATGTCGGCCAATGGTCGGGGCACTCTATTATTCAGCGGAGCAAGTGCCAGTCTGCGCGGCAGAGCCAACTATGCGCACTTCGCCTCTGCTAAAGCGGGCTTAAGAATGGTCGCGCAAAGCATGGCACGCGAGATGGGCACACTGGGCGTGCATGTTGCTCATGTTGTCCTCGATGGCGGCATCATGCGCGAGCATCAGGCGCCCGCTTCCAGACTCAATGTGCGTAACAGTCCTAAAGAAAATCTGATGGATTTCGATGCCATCGCCCAGACGTACTGGCAGATCCACGAGCAACCCCGCTCCGCCTGGACTCACGAATTGGACCTGCGCGCTAGTGGCGAAGAATTTTGATCGTGCCGTAACCACGCCCACCTAAAACTTAGCAACTCTGAACCTTTTTAGGCGACTACCGCTTTTAGAACGGACGGTGAGCCAACGATCGCGGCCCACACATGTGAAGCCTGCTCAAATCCCCCCACATGCTCCAGCTGCAAAGTTTTTGCCTGAAAAAATGGAACACCACGTCATGATCTGCTATACAAGCCTCAATAGATGATACGTGTAATATTTTTTTTGCGAGCTGGATCGATAAGTTTGGGACCTGACTCACGTTAATCCCACTACGTTCGCCTCGCAAAATCATGGAGATGGGAAATGGGATGGGAAGAGGAATCCGGCTCCACGGTATGCCCGGTCGCAAGATCACTCGCGGTTGTAGGTGACAGATGGACCCTCCTCATCATGCGAGAACTGAGCATGGATGTGCGCAGATTTGACGACATCCAGGCACAACTTGGAGCGTCCTCTTACCTCCTTTCAACACGCTTGAAACGACTGGAAAAAGATGGCGTCATCGAGCGTCGACTTTACAGCGCAAGACCCGAACGCTATGAGTACTACGCCACTGTAAAAGGCATAGCGCTTGATCCCATTCTTCTTCTACTGCGGTTTTGGGGCATGCAGTACTGCGCAGACCAGCAAGGCGAAGAACCGGCTGTTTACCTTAAGTACAAACGAACTGGTGAGCTGGTTGACGAACACTGGCGGATCCCCGCAAGCGAATGGCCCTTCTCTCTCAACATTCTTGAGGCGACACTAAGTCCCCGCTTCGAGGCGGAGCGCGATAGGAAACGTCGTAACTTTCGCAAAGGATGAGGACCCGGCCGAATACACACGACTTGTGGCTGCTTCGCAGAGAGTGAGCGTAATCAAGTACGCTCAATATCAATTTGCCGTTTGATGGCAGCGTGCAGCGTAGACGCGGCAGTCATCCAATTTTTTATGAACAACTCATGCGTCATACGACCTGGTCAAGCGCGACATCATCCACTTCGCCGGGCTCGTCTTCGAGCGAACCCCTATCGAGGAATAAAAACACCACGGCGGCAGTCAACACGGTGATCGCGGACAGCACACAAAGCAGCGTGCTGAATGCCGAGCTGTAGCCATGAGCCAAAAGCACCGAGTCCGCCGCAGGCAAGAAACCAACGGCGCCGGCCATGTCGCCTGTCACCAAGTACTGAGCGGCGCCGATGACGTTCTCCGTGGATCCAGGCGCGAACTCGCTGAGGTGACTTGCGGTAAACGCTGAAAGAAGCGCCGTGACGACGGCCACAGCTAAACCTTCACCTGCCACGCGAGTCGTACTGAAAATACCGGTGGCCATGCCGGCACGCTCTTTAGGTACCACGCTGACAGCCAAGCCATCCATCAGCCCCCAAGGCAAGCTGATGCCGACACCAATCATCAACATTGGCATCGCTAGATCCATCGGAGCACTACCTACGGGAACATGACTCAACCAAAAAAGACCGGCCGCCGAGACCAGCAGACCCACTCCGCACAGGATGGACGGAGAAAGCCACCGAGTGAGGTAACCCGCGACTACCGGCAGGATCAGCAAAGGTGCCGACAGGGCGATCATCAGTCTTCCTGCCTCAATCACACTCATGCCCTCGATACCGACAAAGCGAATAGGCAGCAGCAACAACAGAACGACAAACGCATATGCGGGCGCGGCGGCCAACAGCTGTACGCCGACGAAGCGTGGATAATTGAACAACGTCAGGTCGAGCATAGGTTGTGCGACCCGATTCTCGATCATGACAAATGCCACAATTGACAACAGCGCGATAGCGAAAAGGCCCACTACTAGCGGATCACCCCAGCCGGTTTCCGGGACCTTGAGGATGGCAAAAGTGAAAACCCCCAGCGCCCAAGTAAACGTTAGAGCGCCAAGCCAATCGATACCTGCAGCGTCGGGGTTACGTGACTCGTGCATAAAGCGTGCAGCCAGCGTGAATGCAACGACTGCCAGCACGGTGATTAGCAAGAAGATCACATGCCAGCCAAAGGCTTCAATCATCAAGCCTGCGGCGATGGGGCCAAACGCCAAGCCAATTCCGAAGCTGCTACCGACGAAGCTGAACGCACGGGTCCGAGCAGGCCCATCGAACACTTGGGCTAGCGCCGACATGCCTCCCGAGAAAGCGGCGGCTGCACCGACACCTTGGGCCGCTCGCAAAATGTCGAAGGTCACCATGCTCGGAGCGAACGTGATCGCAGCAGAGGACAACGCAAATGCAGCGATACCGCCCATGAACACTTTCTTGCGACCAAAGCTGTCCGCCATTGCACCAGCCGCCATCAGCAGACTACCAAAAGTCAGCATAAACGCATTGGTGACCCAGTTGATCTCCATCGGTGATCCGCCAAATTCACGGCCGATGGCAGAAAGTGCAACTGCCGCTGCAGTGAAGTTGAAAGGCATGGTTACAGCCGCTAAGCACACGGCCAATAAAACCCAGCTGCCGCTGAATGAATTTGACGCTCCTGAAACTTGCATAGCCGAATCCTCGAAAAAAATGTGCAGATCGACCATCACAGTCGTGCCAGTGGCGAACAGTAATTTCGTGTCGCGATAACTTTTAAGGATGTTAAATAAGCGACAATCAAACTTAAAACGGTAATTATTCCGCTCATAACGGAATAAAACGCTCGAATAGGAGAGAAAAATGGATCGACTGAGCGGGCTTATGCCATTCGTGAGAACCGCGGAATTAGGCAGCTTTGTTGCAGCGGGTAGATCACTCGGCCTGTCAGCTTCTGCGGTAGGTAAAGGTGTGACTCGCCTTGAGGAACAATTGGGTGTTCGCCTGTTCCAGCGCACTACCCGAAGCCTCAGCCTTACTGACGAAGGCCGCATGTTTCAGGAACGCTGCCGGCGTATTTTGGATGACCTGGACGACGCCCAAGCGGCGCTGGTTCTTTCGACAGAAACCCCGCGTGGACGCCTGCGTATAAGCCTTCCGATTGCAAGTTATCATCTGTTCCGATCGGCATTCCTGGCGTTCATGTCGCTATACCCCGATATTGAACTGGACTTGGACTTCAGCGACGTGAGGGTCGACCTTGTTGATGAAGGCATGGACGTGGCGATCCGCAGTGGAGACTTGCCGGATTCAAGGCTTATGCGGAGTACGCTGCCCCCCGTGCAACTCATCCTGTGCGCCTCACCGGCGTATCTTGAAAAGCATGGTGTTCCACGAGTACCGCGCGACTTAGATAATCACTTGGGAGTGCGTTTTCGCTTTTTCAAAAGCGGCAAGCTCCAAGATTGGCCATTGGATCGTAAAGTTGGAGATACAGAGCTCCGAACTAAAACCGCATTGATCTGCAACAATATGGAAATGGTTCGCAGCGCCCTGCTCAATGGCTCTGGCGTCGGCACCATTCCGGATTTCCTCGCGCAGGAAGCGCTGGCTGATGGTTCACTCCAGGCCATCCTCAAGGACTACTTGATTCCGCCAGACCCGCTCAGCATGGTCTGGCCTTCCAACCGTCAACTATCGCAAAAGATTCGGGTATTCGTGGATTTCATCAGCAACCGCATGGAACAGGAAATGGCGATAGTTAAGGCATCAATCGCCGAAAGCTTTCGCGCATAGATCCTCGTGTCCTGTTGAGCAGCGCTCTCACTTACGGTAAACAGGCGCTGACAAATCCAGCCGATTGCAGCCATCTCTTCCAACAACTCGAGGAATACTGGCGCGGCTCGGTTACGACGCCGACGTACTCACTGCATACCTGCCGCCACCTAAGCACTCAAATCAACGAGTTTTGACTGTTCGGTCATACCAATTATCGACGAGTCCACGCCCACACTCTGATTGTAAATGGGTGCCTTTTTTAAAGAGCAGATGGCACCGTACGTTGTTCAAACGGCAGCTCGCTCATCGCGTAGCGCTTTATGTACAACAAGCAGCTTTGCCGAGTGGGCCGTACTACTCACCTGGCATCAACAATCAATCAGGTCACTCCATCGGTAGGGGTACAGCAAAGCAAAAAGTGCGTTTTAGGCTGCCTCGTAAGCTGCCGATTCACCTACCATCACTAAAATTCTGCCAAGAATTTTTCTCGACTCAATAGCTTCATGCGCTGTGGCGATTTGGTTTAGATCAACCCTAAGCCCTATAGTCGGTCGATACCCACCCTCAGATAGACATCTATTAACGGCTTCAACAGCGACTGCCTTAGCCTCTGCAGGAACTGAATAGATAAAGACGAACCTGAATACACATCCATGCACCATGGCCTTGAGAATAGGCAATGACAGTGTGTCGGTCGGTGTCGACGTTGCGTAGGAGCTAATCACTCCACCCGGTGAAATGCACGCCATATTGACGTTGAGATTTTCCATTAGATCCACATCCACGATGAGGTGGATTCCAGCTCCTCCTGCCACTGATGTAATCCGATCAAGTACGTTCTCTTCGCGCCGATTGATGATTAAGTCGGCTCCGGCAGAGTGGGCGATTTCTGCCTGCTCCCTACTTGAAATCGTCGTTGCAACCCATGCTCCAGCCCATTTAGCTAAGAGGATCGCTGCGTTACCCACCGCCCCTGCACCGCCATGCACCAGTACGCGGCGGCCTGATATATCACCGTCGGAAAACAAGCAGCGGTAAGCCGTTAAGACTGGAATGCCCAAGGTAGCGCCAATATCAAATGAAACCTCATCAGGTAATCGCACAGCTTGAGGCGACGGAACGACAACAAATTCGGCAGCTGTCCCATAAGGGCGTTTATGTTGAGCTTCGTAAATCCAAACTCGCTCACCTACGCGTGAACTCGGCACTCCGTCACCAACGGCATCAATCACGCCCGCACCATCTTGGTGGGGAATGACCTGCTCAAATGTCATAGGTGCCGAAAATCCTGTCCGCGCTTTGACATCGGTAGGATTCAAGCCCGAGACATAAACCCGTACACGTACCTCGCCAGGCCCAGCTACCGGCGTCGCTACCTCACCGATCTGAAGCACCTCATGAGCAGGGCCTTGACGCTTATAATAAGCAGCTTTCATGTTCTCGCCCCTTAAATTTGAAGTAATCCATAGCCAAACGGCCATCAATCCGTTTGTGAGCGCCAATATGCAGCTCCTTCATCAATTGGTCGCTGCATGGGCTCAGGCAGCCTCCACTTCCCGAAGAGAAGCCAGTTAAAGCCACCATTAAACGCAAAAGCTCACACGCGGCTAGGTAAAGGCTTCCTAATCAAGGCTCTTCTAACGCTGAGTAGGCACATGCCAGGCCCCTTATAGCACCGTGGCTTCATTAAATGAAGTCCTGTTGACACGTCGAGATTTTTGCTTCATATTTTGAAGTAAGGTGAGCTATTACCGGGTCGTACTTCCAATGTGCTCATTCGGCCCTGCATCTTCAGGAACTTTAGTCATGACGGTTTCCCTCTACGCTCAATGCCGTTCAGCCATGTTGATGATTGACCTGCACGACGATTTTATGAGCGTATTGAGAAAGCTATTCGACAGGACCAAAGGTTCGGGCGAACGTGTCGAAATGTTCCGTAACCTGAGAAGGATCCAAGCTACGGTGCCTAGTGCAGACGCTCCGGTTTTCATCCTTCCTGATCCTCGCTCGTATCTCGGTGATTTTGATCATTGGCAACATATGAATCTCGTACAAAAATCTTCATGGGAAGCGCAAATTTTCTCTGCCGGAAGTAGGGGTGGAGTATTGCATCCTGAGGTTGGCCCGAAACACGGTGACATAACTCTTCGCGGACATTGCGTGCAAAGTTCATTTGCTTACACCGATCTTGATGCGCAGCCTCAAGCGGCGGGTTATCCCAAAAATAAATCGGTCATTTCTTGTCGCCGAAACATGTTTTGAGCCTATCGGTTGGCAAGGACTAGAAATGGAAATTGGATCCAGCGCTACGTTAGTACGTGATGCTACAGCCGCTTTCAATACTGAGTGTTTGCATACTGCTCATGACATTATCGGTCCCACTTTCGCCCATGCAATCGTCACCGATGAGGTTTTATTGGCGTAATTACTTGGGTGACCGAATGACTACCGCATCACACTTTGCACAATGCTTTAATTAATAAATAACCATGCAAATACCTTCTTAAATAGGAATCCACTATGCCTTTAGCCAGAATTGATGTTGCCGCTGACACCTCCGAAGAGAGTGTCGCCGCGATCAGTGAGGTGGTTTACCATGCGATGGTAGGTACAGCTAACGTACCTGAACATGACAAATTCCAAATCATCAATCGACATTCTAAAGATGAATTAATCTTCCCATCTGCCGGATACTTGGGAATCTCGTACACGACGAAAATCGTTTTCATCCAGGTAACGTGGAATGCGGGAAGATCGATCGAGGTCAAGAAAGCATTTTACAAAGCTATTGCAGATGGCATCCATGCAAGGACAGGACTCCGTAGAGAAGATATTTGGATCAGCTTGATTGATGTGAAGCGTGAAGACTGGTCGTTTGGGAACGGTGAAATGCAGTACGCCCCAGTAGATTGATTTAAGGTTGGCATAACTTCGATCGGCAAGACCGTGGGAGCATCCGTTGGTGTTACTATATACATCAGTAGCACTACGGATAAATTTTCTAAACAGCAAGCATCTCATTCTTCTCCTTGACTCGCCTCCCCACTTTTAAGTGATTACATTTCAGCCACTGCCTTATTTACGACACTTTTCCCGGGAGAACGCACAAACGAAAACTCACTTAATGCTGTAGCGATGTCCTGCGATAACTTTTAGCACTAGGGCATGGTCTACTGCCTGCAGTTACTCAAAGGCACTCGACCTGCAATGAATCAAAAGGGCCTTCAATGCCATTGAGGTCTTCTATCTCGCCACTTTCCTCTAACTCACCAAGTTTTTTAGAATTTTCTTTATTATTTTTCGCTTCCAATAAAAGCAATATTTGCCGCCCCCTTTTCTTCTTCAGTCATCACTCGCTCTCCATTGCAGAAAGCTAGTGGGTAATACGAGACTCCGAATCAAAAACCTCTACTTTTCCCATCTCGCTAGTCAGCGTTTGCCCGAGGACTTTTCTTCGACCGGGATTGATTAAATCGGTTGGATCACTCATGAAATCACCTCGTATGGCCGGCTCTGCCGGGAATGGTCCAGGCGAAATCTATGCGTCACGGCGTACAAGGAACAGGCAGTAAAAACCGATCCGCTGTTCGCTTTTTACGAACGACAGGAGAAATGACCGATTAGAGGGTCATGGCATAAACTGGCATGTCACGAGCCTTGCTCTCAGTAAGGACGGTGGCGTGCCGCCAACAGACAGAGCAAAAGGCGAAGCGATTGAATAAGCTGGTCGAAATGAGCACGTTCGTCGCAGTGGTCGATGCGGGCAGCCTGGCAGCTGCTGCACGGGCCTCGGACACGAGCAAATCAGTGGTCAGCACTCGACTCACGGCATTAGAGTCCCGACTGAAAGTAGCATTGTTCAGACGCGATCGTGAGCTGCATGTCAATGATGCCGGTCTGCGCTTCTACGACCACTGCGTCAGCATCCTGGACGACGTGGCCGACGCCCAAGATGGCATGCAATCCACCTATGCCGGCTTTAGCGGAAACTTGCGGATCGCGACCCCCATGGTGTTGGTCATCGTTATTTGTCCCCAATCCTGACCGAGTTCGCTCTCGCCCATCCCGACCTGAAACTCGATATTCGGGCGAGTGATGACTTCGTCAATCCGTTGGATGAAAGCTTCGATCTGATCATTCGTGCTGGCCGAATTCCTGACGGCGCGGTCGTCGCCAAACCGCTGATCCCCAACCGCCACGTCCTATGCGCCAGCCCGGACTACTTGACTAGACATGGCGTGCCACAGCATCCCGTCGAGCTGCGCGATCATCATGGATTGTTTTACAGCCTTAGCCAAAACGACCGTTACTAGAGCTTGCCAGTGGGTGACGAGCTACAAAGGTTCAGTATTCGTTCGCGATTACGAAGCGATAGCGGCTTCCAGTTACTGGATGCCGCAAAAGCCGGTTTGAGCACCGGCGAGACAAACGTTTGACCGCCATCAGGTCCTGCCAAAGTTCATGATTCATATTCGAAGTTCTGGTTCTAAGGTCGTTACGGTGGCCGAGACTATGCTGGAACGGCTGTCATCGATCGGCTCGGTAGACGAGACTGAATCCGAATGCCGACTTTTTCAACAAAATCGACCGCTCGTGGCCCGTCACGAATGGCAGCTGAATGGGAGAATTTGATAGGTGAGCGCAATAGACAGTCTATTTCGTCCCGCCGGTGTACCCGCGACCATTCCTGCGACACTCGCTCCCGTGTGAAGCCTAAGTGGCTCGATCGTTTAGATCCGCCTGCGTAGCCCAGGAGTCATGACGAGGGCGTTTGTTTCCTCGCCACATCGGTTAAAAAAGGGGGGCATTTCTGTGCAAAATTGGTCCCTTTTTTTATTGCTACGCGAAGACGCTGATACAGATTTCAAGCTTGCTTGGTATGTCTTTTCCAAGCACGCCTTCAATCTTTCGGACTTGCTCCGTTGTGAGCTCCACAACGCCATGTCTCACACCGTTTTCCAGAGACTGCCAGCCGACCACATCAAGCACGGCTTAGTTATGTTCTGGCGAAACGTCCAGTTCAAATTGCATAAATTCGTCTCCGTGGTCCGGAGGGAAAAAACCTTCGATACATAAAAACATATAAGGCTCCCGTATTCATTTTGATGTTGTTCTGCTGGCTTAGCGGGCTTGGTTTGTTCGCCGATTTCAGGGTCGTACTCTCCTAGGTGCTCACCCTGTTTGTCGTATATCTCAATAGCCCCATGCTGGCGGTCCCATTCATAAAATCTGCTGAATCCCGGTACCAGGAAAGGAGATGATTGCGTCTTGGTAGTCAGGTGGGTGCGTCGGGTTGACCAGTATCCTATTGGCCTGTTCGTTCGGCGGATACATCCACACCGTCGGTAACGGCGGAGCACCTTCTAGAGTAGGAATGCCGAGTACCCCGTCAGGGCTTGCTGGCGTCCAAGTCAGTCCAATTCCGTTACGTGACGGATTTTCTTGAACAAGACAGGACTTCCTACAGAAAACTGGGATGGGAATGACCAGTCAACAGTCGTATGAAACTGCGACCCTTTGCTATCTGGTAACCACTAGCGATGCCCTGTTTGGGTCGATAGCTGCCTGTCGCGAAGGGCTGTAATCGGCCAGAAGCGGACATGCTCTTGTCAACTACGCTCAGCACATTGGCTCTAATTCCCCCAGCATCGTTCTGGTGTGAGGAAAGGCTGCTGTCGATTCACGACTCGCCGTCAACAAGTCTCACTCTGTGGCAGTCAGACGGTCCAAGTTTTTGACCACTTGATGAGCGAACATCAATCGGCATCAGAGGCTGGCCGGACTCGTTGTCCATCAGCACAGAACGCGTCTCCTGCGGCTTGAACAGGAAACGTTCGCCCCACTGTCGCATACTGACCACAACCGGAAAGATCTCCCGTCCTTTTTCCGTAAGGACGTATTCCTTGTAGGCGCTGCCATCTGACGCCGGTCGAACGTCGAAAACCCCGACCTCAACCAGCGTCTTCAGTCGCGATGCCAGAATATTTTTGGCCACGCCCAAGCTCTTTTGAAATTCGCTGAATCGGCGAATGTCGTCAAAAGCGTCGCGGATGATCATGAGCGACCAACGATCCCCGATGGCCTCCAGTGTTCTTGCCACCGGGCATTCGCTGTTGTGGGGTGAGGCGTCTTCGACCATCTTTTTGACCTTGCGGAATGTGGAGTTGCCAAGTCTGTCCACCAGCCCGGCGCAATGTGGTTGCAATTAAAAACCGGATATAGCAACAATTGAATCTAGTTCTTAATTGAAACCAGTTTAACGCCATGGAGGTGTACGTGACAGCAGATGCCGACTCATCCACCAAACGTTTCTCCAGACAGCCTTCCGGCTTGCTGCATTCGGATACCGAAGAAAGCAGCAGGAACGACCGGTCTCCGGGGTTTTCCCCGTCGCTCACGTTATTGTTTTCTGTCACCTGCGGGTTGGCAGTAGCCAACGTTTACTTCGCACAACCGTTGCTCGATTCAATGGCTCAGAGCCTAGGTGTGGCCTCATCAATGATCGGAGTTGTCGTGACTGCTACTCAGGTTGGTTACGCGTTAGGGTTGCTGTTCATCGTCCCACTGGGCGATTTGGTAAACCGTAAGCGGCTGATTCTGACTCAGGTACTGCTGTCTGCGGTTGCACTCGCGGCGGTCGGCGCAGCACAGCAATTGCTGGCTCTGTTGGGCGCCATGATTGTGATGGGCTTGCTGGCAGTGGTTGTTCAAGTACTTGTGGCATACGCCGCCGTGTTGGCAACGCCATCACAACGCGGGCATGCAGTGGGGACGGTAACAAGTGGAATTGTCCTGGGCATTCTTCTTGCGCGGTTTACCTCTGGCCTGATTGCGGACATCGCGGGCTGGCGCGCCGTTTACTTCGTGTCCTCAGGATTGATGCTGACCATCGCGGCGGTGCTGTGGAAAGCGGTTCCTGTCACGGCTCCGCCGAGGCACCAAAACTCCTACCTCGCGCTCATAAGTTCGGTCTTTAAACTATTCATCACCGAACGCACTTTACGCGCCAGGGGCCTTCTGGCGTTACTGATCTTTGCCGCTTTTTCCGTGCTGTGGACATCCATGGTGCTGCCGTTGAGCGCCCCGCCGCTGTCGCTTTCACACACTGCCATCGGCATGTTTGGATTGGCCGGCGTCGCCGGTGCCCTCGCTGCCAGTAGAGCCGGTCGCTGGGCCGATCAAGGCCTGGGGCAACGAGTTACCGGCATTTCGCTGGGGCTCCTGACGCTGTCCTGGTTGCCCATCACGTTTGCCGAGACGTCCCTTGTCGCGCTGGTCTGCGGCGTAGTCCTGCTCGATTTCGCGGTGCAAGCAGTGCACGTCACCAACCAGAGCCTCATTTTTGCTGCACGACCCGACGCCCAAAGTCGCATGGTCGGCGCATACATGTGCTTCTACTCGGTTGGTAGTGCGCTGGGAGCCGCAGCCGCGACCCAGGTTTATGCGCTATGGGGCTGGATTGCAGTAAGCCTACTGGGCGCCTTGATCAGCGCTACTGCCTTAATTATGTGGTTTCTTACGTTTCATTTTTCAACGACCAATCAAGGAAGATCAGCATGAAAGCCAGGCATCTACTACTCGCAATCTCGATTACTGCCATATGGGGCGTGAATTTCTCGGTTATCAAACTGGGGCTCACCACCCTTGACCCCTTCATTCTTGCCGGCATTCGCTTCACGCTGTGCGCGCTCCCCGCGATCTTTTTCATTCCGAAACCTGATGTGCAGTGGCGCTACATCATTGGTTACGGCCTGCTCTTCGGTATCGGACTTTGGGGCGTCGTGAACCTTGGCATCAAGTCTGGTCTTTCCGCAGGCATCGCTTCGCTGGTGCTTCAATTCAGCGCGTTTTTCACCATCCTGCTGGGCTCATGGATATTCAAGGAAACGATTTCTCGCTTTCAGTACGCGGGCATGGGTCTCGCTCTGTGTGGTTTGCTGAGCATCATTTCCATCGTTGATGGGACAGTCACGACGGCCGGGCTGATCCTGGTGCTGCTGGGCGCAGTCGCCTGGAGTGCGGCCAACGTGATCAACAAAAAAGCCAGGACCACCCAGGTTTTCGCTTTCCTGGTGTGGTCCAGTGCCTTTTCGCCCATCCCTCTTTTCGCGCTTGATTACGCTGTTAACGGCTCGACGGGTTACAGCGCATTGGTGAATCAACTCGACCACCGCGCCGTCCTGTCGATCCTGTTCCAGGTATACCCCAATACACTGTTCGGCTACTGGGTGTGGAACTCACTTCTGAAACGATATCCAGTGTCTACCGTCGCGCCATTGTCGTTGTTGGTGCCGGTATTCGGCCTGCTCGGTTCAGTCATGATTTTCAATGAGATGCTGTCACTTAACAAAATCGTTGCAGTCGTTCTCATCGTGTCGGGTCTTGGCGTCGGTTTATATGGACAGCGCGTCCTCAGTGCGTTGCTCAATCGATCTGACCGATGCCCATCGTGATGTAACAGCACGAGCTGGAGACCTTCTGAACACCGCTGAAGCCCAGGGTGGCTTGAGTCTCAAGCTTGAGCAAGAAGTCAGATAAGGATGACTGACTAAGGGGTCGCTAGCTGTCCTTCGCGACCCACAAACTATTCAAAGCTAGAGCAGGCTTTGCACTGTTTGTTTGATAAATACCGCATCAATAAGTCCCGAGAGTTTTTTTACAGGGAATTGTCTGAAATTCCTTCCTGACCTAATCGCGATCCACCGGAAAATTGAGGAGGCCTGAGACGGTGTGGATCAGCGAAGGACGCAATGATAAGCAGGCCGGCAAGTACCAACTCGAACTACTCCCTCTAAACCCAGTGTGATTAGGTCAAGTTCGTCGACAAAAACATCAACTGCGCGCACTGGGTTGGTATCGCTAACGTAATCATTGAGACTCTCGGAAAACAAACTGCGTTGGCCGCAATGCCGATATAGGCACTAACTAGCGTCGTTAAAGGCGTGCCCCCCGGCCGGTATATAGCGATTCGGAATTTACGATTTTCTTTAATAGCAAAATCCATAAAACAAGTTCGTATGCTAACTATCTAGGCGAGGCCATGAATGCCGGCAAAGCGGTATAGCCAAGTAACACTCATCACACTCAATTATTTAAATATAAAAATCATCACGTTAACGCTCCAACTAAAACCAGTCTAACGACCACTTGTCGGAAGCCACTACATCGTAAAAAAATCATAGCTAAACCTGTTGTTCAGAAAGACGTCTGACGTGCATTGCCTACTAACGCGGGAAGGAGTTTGCGTGCCATGCTAACTAACACTCATTCTGGCAAACCGGTTGATCAGCTTTTTTCCAGCGTGGAAGCACGCTTGGACCAGTGGCGGGAATTTAACGCAGCTTGCCGAAATTGGTGTTCAAGACAAGACCACACCGAACGAGAACAGGCACGTCAACTAGCCCTATCTGTACTCGATGACATCCGTCCTCTTGAGGACTATCAAGCCTACCCCGGTCAGCGCTTGCTTAACATTTTGGTTGAACGGGTTGCGAGCAAGGATTCCGAAGGCGCGTTGCGCATGGCTCAGCGGATCAGTAGTTCACTGCTCGATCATAGCTATCGGCATGATCTCAATGACTGGGACGTGGCCGATGACCTCCCCAATGCCTCGCCTGACCGTATCCCAGTGTCCATGGAGTCCGCTGAACACCATCGACCGTACTTCGAAGTTTTATTAGTGTCCCCTTCGCCCTCTAGTCAATGGGCGGGCCACTTGCGTGATTTGCGTCGTCTGCGACGTCCCCTGGATGAGTTTATTTACGAGCCGGTGATTGTCGGTAATTTTGAAGACGCGATCCTGGGCACGATACTCAACTTTAATCTGCAATCAGTGATCATCTACGACGGTTTCCCCTTTGCCTCGCAACATCATGCCCCCCTACTTCACGCCTTCCTGAACTCACATCTAGATGAGAGCGAGCTCAATCCGAATGACGCCAATCTAGCGATTACCCTGGCGAGCGTCATCAAGCGAATCCGCCCTGAGCTCGACATCATATTGCTCACTGATAGACAAGTGGAACGAATCGCCGGCAATGAAGACCTCGCCTTCATCAGTCGCGTATTTTATGAAGTTGAAGAGCCCATGGAGATTCATCTCAGCCTTCTTCAAGGCGTCGCCAAACGCTACGACACGCCTTTCTTCAACAATCTGAAAAAATACGCCCAGCGCCCGATCGGCACTTTCCATGCCTTGCCTATCGCTCGAGGCAAATCGATATTCAAATCCAACTGGATTCGCGACATGGGCGAGTTCTATGGGGTCAATCTTTTCCTGGCCGAAAGCTCAGCGACAACGGGCGGCCTGGACAGTCTTCTGGAGCCTACCGGCAACATTAAACAGGCGCAGATGATGGCAGCCAGAGCCTTCGGCGCCGATCACGCCTTTTTCGTCACCAATGGCACGTCCACCTCCAACAAAATGGTGGAGCAGGCACTGCTTGCCCCCGGCGACATTGTCATCGTCGATCGCAACTGCCACAAATCTCACCACTATGGGGCCGTGCTTGCCGGGGCTTATCCGCTCTACGTCGAAGCGTATCCAATGACGCAGTATTCGATGTACGGAGCAGTGCCCCTGGTGACGATCAAGCAGGCCCTGCTGAATCTGAAGCAGGAAGGAAAACTGGATCGCGCCCGCATGGTGGTCTTGACCAACTGCACGTTTGACGGGCACGTCTATAACTGCTTCCGGGTCATGGAAGAATGCCTGGCCATCAAGCCGGATCTGGTTTTCCTCTGGGATGAGGCCTGGTTCGGTTTCGCTCGTTTCTCCCCCTTCTTCCGTCGGCGTACCGGCATGGGAGCTGCGGCCAGGATCAAAGAGGTCCTCAATGATCCGGCCTACCGACGCGCCTTTGAGAATCAGCGCAAGAAGTTGGGCGACCTGGACCCCTCCGACAAGCGACTGCTAAAAGAACACCTGCTGATGGACCCCGATAAAACCAGGGTGCGTGTTTACCAAACCAATTCGACACACAAGTCGATGTCGGCATTGCGCCAAGGCTCAATGGTGCTGGTTAATGACCAGGACTTCCATCAGATCGAAGAGGCCTTCCATGAGGCCATTTTCACGCATGCATCAACCTCTCCCAACCAGCAGATCATCGCCTCGCTCGACGTCGCCCGCCGGCAGATGGAACTGGAGGGCTACGAGATGGTTATGCGGGCGACACAACTGGCTTTTGATATTCGACGAGAGGTGAAACGCCATCCGTTGATCTCTAAGTATTTCAGCATCCTCACTGTTGAAGACATGGTGCCTAAGGCTTATCGCGCATCCGGACTGAAAGATTATCTGCTGGAGGGCACCCCATGGTCTGAGGTCGTTGAAGCGTTGGCGACCGATGAATTCGCCCTCGACCCGACGAGACTGACGCTGGTGTGCGGGTACGCCGGATTCGATGGCACCCAGTTCAAGGGCTTGCTGGCGAGCAATTACGATATCCAGCTAAACAAGACCTCTCGTAACAGCGTGCTGTTGCAGACCAACATTAACAACACGCGCAGTGATGTCGCACACCTGATTAAGGTGTTGGTGGAGATCAGTCGCGGCATCGAAAACCGTCTGGGTGAAGCGGACACGAGTGCGCGAAACAGTTTTAAAGCACGAATCAAATCACTGATGGAAGACGTGCCCGACTTGCCTAACTTCAGTCATTTCCACGAAGCGTTCTGTGAAAACCCCAAGAGCGTTACCCTTGAGGGTGATATGCGCAGCGCCTTTTACATGGCCTATAACAGCGATTCGTGCGAGCACCTCAAACTGTTCGATAAAGGCATTGATGAGCGTCTGAAAAAGGGGCCGCCACTGATCTCGGCCAACTTCGTCATCCCTTATCCTCCGGGGTTTCCGATCATGGTACCGGGCCAGGTGATCAACGCCGAAACCATCACCTTCATGCGTAAGCTCGATGTGAAGGAGATCCATGGCTACAGCAACACGCTGGGTTTGAAACTGATCAAGCCGACCAGTCTGCGCACCGCTCGCTCAAGCCCCGCCGCTTCTCGTTCGACGTCCAAACCGGCACCGGCGGCGGCAGCATCCGAGGCCAGGCGGAAAAGCTCAACGCCTGCGCTGAGGGCCAAGAAAGCCACCAAGGGCGCACCGACGGCCAAGCCCGCCAAGGCAACACCCGCGAGCGCCCGGATTGCGAAAGCGATCAAAACGGCTGTGACCCCGGCGGCCCCGGCGTCCCCCGCTGAACCGAGCAGCCAAAGCTGAGCAATGCTCAAGAGGATAAGGACATGAATGCATTCTTCAGTTTCCTTGAAGCGAATCCCTACATGCTGCTGTTTCTGGTCGTAGGGTTGGCAGTGTTGATCGGCCGCTTCACCGTCAAGGGGTATGGGCTTGGGATGGTCGCGGGAGCCATTGTCATAGGCTGCGCGATGTCCATCGCAGCGTCCGCCTATGGCGTCACCCTCAAACTCAATGATTTCACCAAAAGCCTGTTTTATTACCTGTTCATGTATGGCGTCGGGCTGCGAGTCGGGCCCTCATTTGTCAACAGTCTGAAAGGCGACGGTTTGAAGTTCACGGTACTCGCAGTGTTCAGCTGCATCGTTGGCTTGGGAATCGTGGTAATCGGTGCACGACTGTTCGACCTGCCAATGGGGGCTGCCGGCGGAATGCTTGCGGGCGCCATGACGATGTCTGCCGCCATTGGTTCGGCCGAACAAGCCGTCGCTGCGGGCGCCGTGAAACTTGCCGAAGGCGCGACGCCGGAAAGCGTGTCAGCCATGATCGCCCTCTCCTACGGCATCACCTATATCTGGGGCACGGTGGGCATCATATTGATCTGCAAGTACCTGCCCCGCTGGTGGGGGGTCGATGCGAAAGCCGCCGCGCTTCAGTACGAGGAAGCCAATGGCGTGCGCAACGTCGATGATGCGGGCCTTACCGGTTATTCAGGTTTCGGCCTGCGCGCTTATCGCCTGGAAAATCCCGGCACAGCGAATCTGACCATTCACGATTTCCGTGCCAAATACCCGGAGTATCGAATCGTCAACGTGCGGCGCGGCAACGAGGTACTGGGCTCGGACCCGTCGTTGAAGATGCTGGTCGGCGATGTCATCGCGCTCGGGGGCAGTCGCGGCTCACTCACCGATCACATGGGTTTGATCGGTCCGGAAGTTGATGACAACAAAGCGCTTAACATCCCGCTGGATCAAGCGGAAATCCTGGTCACGGAAAAAGCCGTCATTGGCAAAAAACTCTCAGAGTTCCGTAACCATGATTTGGCGGGACAATTGCAGTTGACTGCCATTGAGCGCGGCGGCGCACCTCTTCCGGTCGGGCCAGAAATCGAACTGCAACGGCGCGACGTCTTGTTTGTGACCGGGCTCTCGAGCGCCGTACAACAGGCCGGGAAGCTGTTTGGTCTTATCGCGCGGCCGAGCACCGCCACCGATTTGCTGACACTGTCGGTCGGCATGATCCTGGGACTTCTGATTGGCTTGATCCAGTTTCCAGCATTCGGTGCATCGGTTGGTCTGGGCAACGCAGGTGGCTTGTTGGTGTCCGGCGTGATCGTGTCGTCCATCTCCTCACGGCTGCGCTTCTTCGGCAACACGCCCAACGCGGCACGCAACATTCTCGAAGACATGGGCCTGGTGGTGTTCGTTGCCATTGTCGGAGTCAATGCTGGCGCCAGTCTGCTGACTCAGCTCACAGGCGCCATTGCACTGCAAATCTTCATCGTGGGATTTGTTGCCTGCTCGGTGCCCCCGTTCCTGGTCTGGGCGATCGGTTACCACCTCATGAAGATCAACCCCGCTGTACTCATGGGGGGGGTTGCCGGTGCCCGTAGCCACTCCGGCCCGTGTCGCGAGGCGGCTAAAGAGATCGACAGCAGTGTTCCATGGATCGGTTTCCCGGTGGGTTACGCGATTTCCGGCATCCTGCTGACCATCTTTGGTTATTTCGCGATGGTGCTGGCGGCATGACCGGCAGTTGATGTTTCAGGCAGTGCTGGAACGCGAAGGCCGACGCCGTGCGTCGGCCTTTTTTCGGGCTCTTCATCGAGCCTGGCCGGGAACGATGAAACAGGGAGAACGTTGTGACTTTGCCGCCTGTAGAAACCCTATTGGTCGCGGTCTTTGCCCTGCTGTTGGGGCACTGGGTCAACCAACGTGTGGCGCTACTTGCCCGATACAATATTCCCGACCCGATTACCGGCGGGATCATTTTTGCTGTCGCCATGACGGCTACCGAACAGTTCAGCTGCTTTCAACTGGTCTTTGACGTCAGCATGAAGCCAGTACTTTTATTGGCCTTCTTCGCCGCCGTTGGATTGTCAGCCGATCTGTCCATGCTCAAACAAGGTGGTAAACGCCTGTTGCTGTTTGTCCTGGTGCTAATCCCCTTTCTATTCTTGCAGAACATGCTCGGTATCGTTCTGGCGAAAGCCCTGGACATGCATCCGCTCATGGGATTGGTAGGCGGCACGATTACCTTGGTGGGCGGCCATGGCACCGGGGCCGCGTATGCCGAGCGATTCGCAGAGGTCAATAATCTGCAGTCGATCATGGAATTGTCGATGACCTCGGCAACCCTGGGCCTGGTGTTGGGCGGGGTGATCGGTGGACCGCTGGCGCAATGGCTGATCGTGCGACATGGCTTGTCTGAAGAACAACAACAGGTCGATGTCAGCGCCCCGCCAGAAGCGCCAACGGCAGTCCCCATACGGTCCGGGAATTTTTTCCCGGTCTTGGGTGCAACGCTGCTTGCGCTAGTAGTTGGCCAGGTGCTCGCAGGGTGGTTTGACGAAGGAACAGTCACGTTTCCCAGTTTTCTGTGGTGCTTGCTGCTGGGGGTGGTCATCCGTAACAGCTTGGCATTGACAGGTTTCAAGTTGAATGACGGCGCCATTGATTTCCTGGCTTCCGTGACGCTTTCGCTGTTTTTGGTGAACACCATGATGGCGCTTAATCTGTCTGAAGTATTCAGCCTCGCGGGCCCCTTGCTGCTGATGTTGCTGGCCCAGGCCGTGCTGGCCATGATCTATGGCGCCTGGGTGGTTTACCGTTTCGTGGGCAAAGACTACGAAAGTGCGGTCCTGGCAGCCGCGTTCTGCGGATTCGCCATCGGCGCCACCGCGACGGCGATCGCCAACATGCAAGCGATTACGCAGAAATACAGACCGGCACCGGAAGCGTTCATCGTGGCGCCCTTGGTGGGCGCATTCCTGGTCGATCTGCTCAATGCATTGGTGCTCACCGGATTCCTGGCGGTGCCAGGATTGGGAGGCTGATATGCGCCGTATCCTTCTGCTGGGGCTGCTGTTGCTCTTGGCGGCTTGCACGCGCGGTCCCGGCGACAAGACGCTGCAAGCCGATCTGCAACATGGACTCCAGAGCGCTTTCCCGGCCAACGTCCTGAGTGTCACTCACCTACAACGCCGGGGTTCCAGCAGCGATATCCGTGCACCCGCCGGTGAAAAACGCGTGGTCGTTTATTTCGACAGCGAGCTTCGCCTTGAAAAAGACCAGGATTTCGGATCCTGGGACTCGCCTGGCATTGCCAGCCTGATCAGTATCGTTGGCGCCGGTCCGCGGGGGGTTTCCGGCATTCGGACCGGGGGCAACCGACAAGGCGATCGACTTCAGGTTCATGGCAGCCTGATCTATAAAAAAACCGCGCAGGGCTGGCAGGGCGTCGTAGCACAGGGCTTCACCGCTCCCCGCGCCGCGCACGTCAGTGAGGAGCACGCAGAGTCCATCAACGATCAACTGATCGGTGCCATAAGCACCGCATTGAACCTCTCGCCCGGTGGAAGCAGTGTGCGTGAGCGCACGATTGTCAGCGATGAAATCAGCCACTCGCTGCTCAACATTCAGGGGCGCCTGGGGCGCTTGCAAAACGGTTATCCCATGGCTGGTGGGCCGCCGTCCGGACAATATGCGCGGCTTTCCAAAGCGCTCGCCGCTCAGTTGAAAAAGCAGGGTGTCGTGTTGATACCCCTGACCACTGAGGGCGGGCTGGACAATCTGCAGCTGTTGCGCAGAGGTGATGCGGTTCTGGCGCTATCACAAAGCGATGTCGCGGCGTTCGCTTCGGCAGGCACGGGTCCCTTCACCGTGACCAGTGCCTACTCCCGACTTCGTGCACTGGCCAGTCTCTACCCGGAACCTGTACACGTGCTGGTTCGCGGCGATGAGTCTGCCCGCAGCCTCACACAGCTCAAGGGCAAGCGGATCAATCTCGGCCCTGCCGGTTCTGGCTCGCGCAATACAGCCTTGGCCGTGCTGGCAGCCCATGGCCTGTCAGAAACGGATTTCTCCGAAGTCACCGAGCTTGATTTGCAGCAGGCTCTGACGGCCCTCGGCGAGGGTGACCTGGACGGATTGATCCAGGTCATCGGTGCCCCGGCGGAAACCATCAGGGCGGCCGGCGAGTCGCTTGATGTGCGGTTGATCCCTCTCGACCCTCCAGCCATTGAAGTGCTTCTGGCGAACCGTCCCGGCACATTTGCAACGCAGATCACCGCCGGGACTTATCCGCACCAGGCATCGGCCATCGCGACCTTGGGTGTCAGCAGCGTGCTGCTGTGTGACGAGCGTCTGAGCCCTAGCGAAGTCGAAAAACTGGTGAGATTTTTGTTCAGCCAAGACAATCGTTGGCTGGCGGCGGGAAGTATCCAGGGAGAGCAGATTTCCATCGCCAATGCCCGGCGTGGCCTGGCTGTACCGCTGCATGATGGGGCGCTAAAGGCCTGGGAAGCCCTGCAATGAAAACCTCGCCAGGCTCAACGCGACAACGACGCTTCGGTTTTGTCCAAGCGCTGCTGCCGCACTGGTTGACCGATTATCGCCGTGCCTGGCTCCGGGACGATGTGACTGCCGGCCTGAGTACAGCCGCCGTGGTGATTCCCATGGCGCTGGCCTATGCCACTTTGGCCGGGTTGCCCGTGCAAGTTGGCTTGTACACCGCAATGGCGCCGATGGCGGTATACGCCTGGCTGGGTACTTCCCGTCCCCTGAGCCTCAGTGCCACCGCCACGCTCGCGATCCTGACCGGTGCAGCACTGGCACCCGCCATCGCCGCCAATGACCCGGCGCTGTTGATCGGCGCGACCGCCGCGTTGTCATTCATGGTGGGCGCCATGCTGGTATTGGCGAGCTTGTTTCGACTGGGCTTCGTTGCCGAATTCCTGTCGGCACCGGTACTCGTTGGTTACCAGGCTGGCATGGGATTAGTCATCGTGCTGGATCAGATTCCCAAACTGCTGGGCACAACCATCGTAAAAGACGATTTTCTCCATAACGTTGTCACCACGGTCTCCAGCCTGCCACGGACATCGATCGCCACACTGGCCTGCTCGCTGTTCATGTTGATCATTCTGATTCTGACCAAGCGGCTCGCCCCCAGGCTCCCCGCCCCCCTGATCGCCGTGGCCGTTGGAATCGCTGCAATGAGCCTGTTTGATTTGCATCGCTACGGTGTCGCTTCGGTCGGGCCTGTACCCGTTGGCATTCCCCACATCACCCTTCCCGATTGGAGTCTGTTGCGCGATTTGTGGTCAGCGGCACTGGGGATTGCATTGATGAGTTTTACCAGCACGATCGCGGCGAGCCGCGCATTCGTCTCCAATGACGAACCGACTCCCCAAGCCAACAGGGAGCTGCTGGCGATTGGCGCGGCGAATGTTGCGGGGGCTTTTTTTGCTGCGATGCCGGCGGCGGCGGGGACGACGCAAACAGCGGTCAACAGGCTGGCGGGTGCCCATACGCAGCTTGCCCAATGTGCAACGTTTGCAGTGGCGATCGCCACCGCCCTGCTGCTAGCGCCTTACATCAGCTTGCTGCCCGACTCGACGCTCGCTGCGATTATCCTGGTGTACTCGCTTGCCCTGATCAGGCCGCGAGAATTTCGCGATATTTTCATGGTGCGTAAAACCGAATTCATCTGGGCCATTGTCGCGATGATTGGCGTTGTGCTGCTGGGCGCGCTGCAAGGGATCATCGTCGCAATCATCGTGTCGCTGGTGGCATTGGCTTACCAGGTCGCAGACCCACCGGTCCATCATTTGGTGCGTAAACCAGGCACCCATGTTTTTCGGCCCCTATCTGCAGAAAACCCGGACGACGAAACCTTTGCCGGGCTCCTGCTGTTGCGTCCAGAAGGCCGTCTCTTCTTTGCCAACGCGGAACGCGTTTCGCAGAAAATGAGACCGCTGATTTTTAGCCAACAACCCGTCGTTGTCATACTGGATCTCAGCGGGATTTTTGATCTGGAATACACAGCCCTGAAAATGCTGATGGCGGCCGATCAACGCCTGCATGACAAAGGCATCACGCTGTGGCTGGCAGGTCTGAACCCCAGCGTACAAACCATGGTGATGAACTCGGCTTTCGGCGCCGCCCTGGGTGCGGGGCGAATGTTTACCAACTTGGAACTCGCCGTGGCCTGCTATGAATCCAGGCCTATTCCATTCAGGGCAGCGTGTCAGTGACCACACGCGCCTTCCTGATGAACAACGCTTGAATCTTTTCCCAGAAACTTCCACCCAATACAAAAAAACTGCCGATGAACATCGCATCGCCCAACGCCTGCACTTGCCAGAGATTAGGCCGCAGTCCCGGCCAGATGGCGTCGATATAAGGTTCGAGAAAGGCGGCCACGATGGGTATGCAGAACATCACGACACCGATCCTGTGGCGCGTTTGGCCCACTTCGACTTCAGCCGAGGGGGCGAGCCCGGACACATAGCCGAATAGATTGCGTTTTAATTGCTGGAAACCGGCTTTGCCCATAATGGCGATGACCAGAATGAGTAAAACCTTGTTGCTGATAAACAGAATACCGGTCAATGCCGCAATCCTTGATCCGGGCACTCCCGTGGCCGCAATGATCGGTACCGTCAACCAAGAGCCCGCCATCAGGCAAATGATTGCGATGCCCAACTTGAAACGCCAACTGGCTGATTGGGGTTCAGCGTGGTTTTCGACCGTCATGATCGTCGTCCTTTTATTGCTGTCGGGTATTCGTTTACCGCTCCAATAGCGTAGCAGCGGCTACGCTAAAACGACCGCCTCTTTTATGACAGCTAATCGTTTAGTCGATGCCCATGATCGTTGGTCATCCATACCGGGCGGCCGGGCTTCGGTGACAGTGACCGTCGTTGAAGGAAAGCACTGGATGCGCTCGAATACAGCCACGCTGCCCCCGCTCGGGATGTTGATTCTGTTAGGCCTGTCAGGCCTGAGCGGCTGTATTCGTGTCGGGCCGGATTTCCAGCCGCCCGGTGAAGCCTGGGTGGACAACTGGGAGAGTTCAGCGCTTGAGCAATCCAGCCAAAGGGGTGCCGACCCGGATATCCGCCAGTGGTGGAAAATCTTTGCTGATCCGGTGCTGGATGGGCTGATTGCCGAAGCCGACGCACACAACTCCAGCCTGAAAGTCGCAGGCTTGCGTGTCATACAGGCCCGGGCCCAGTTAGGTATCGCGCAAAGTGCACGCTTCCCCCAATTGCAGCAGGCCAGCGCCGATGCGTTGTACGTCAGCCGCAGGCAATCAGGCGGGATCAATCCGCAAGACCGCGATTTCCGGCAGTACAGCACGGGCTTCGACATCGGCTGGGAATTGGACTTCTGGGGGCGATTCAGCCGTGCCATCGAATCCTCGGATGCGGCGTACTTCGCCATGCAGGCCAACTATGAGGATGTGCTGGTCTTATTGCGCGCTGACGTGGCCACCACCTACTTTTCTTTTCGTACGACACAGGGGCGACTGCGTGTGGCGCGTGAAAATGCCGAACAGCAAAAACGCAATTTCGACATTACGCAAAAACTGTTCAGCAGTGGCCAGACCGCTGAGCTGGATCTGCAACAGGCCCGCACCCAGTACTTGGGGACACTGAGCATCATTCCCGGGCTGGAGGACCAGATGCAACGCACCCGCAACGTATTGGCCAGCCTGATTGGGCGTCCTCCCGGCGCCTTGCCCGAGATTCCCGTTAACCAAGACCTGATTCCATTGGTCAACCGCGCCGTGCTCCAGGACGTACCGGCCAGGCTGCTGACGCGCCGCCCCGACATTCGCGCGGCGGAACTGGACGTCGCGTCCCAGTCAGCGCTGATTGGCGTGGCAAAAAGCGACTTCTACCCGTCGCTGACCCTATTCGGCAGCATTGTCTGGTCGACTGACTCACTCAGCGGCACGCCGCGGAACCTGGATCGAGCGGGAGGGCCAAGTCTGCGCTGGAACCTGTTTGATCATGGCCAGATCAGCAACAACGTTCGGGTACAAGACGCACGCTTGCAGCAGTTGATCGAAATCTACCGCGACAAAGTTCGCCAGGCTGCACGGGAAGCAGACGACGCCGCCTATGGCCTGGTGAAATCCCTGGAGCGCGAGCGGATCCTGCAAGAAGCGCAGCAGGCGGCCCAACGCTCACTGGTCTTGGCTAACACGCAGTATCGCGAAGGTTATTCCGACTTTCAGCGGGTGCTGGATGCGCAGCGCGCAGCCCTTGAGCAGCAAGATAATTACCTGCTCGCCCGCAGCGACGCGGTGAGTAACGCCATCGCTCTGTACAAAGCTTTGGGTGGCGGCTGGTACAGCTCACAACCCATAGTCGACCGGGCTACCCGCCAGCAAATGCAAGAACGAACAGACTGGGGCGAGCTGTTGGATGAGCCTGTAGGTGCCCCCACTGCCCCTCTCCACTCAGACACGGGGAACGCGCATGACTGAAACCACCCAGCCCCCAACCGACGCCACTCCGCCGACGAAGCCCGCCCCCGACCCGGCGAAGAAAGGCATCAAAGGGGTTCTCCTGCTCATCGTTTTGAGCCTGGCCTGGTACCTGTTGGCCGACCGCTACACCCCCTACACACAACAGGCCCGGGTTGGGGCTTTTGTGATCCCGGTCGCCGCCGAAGCCGCCGGCCGCGTGATCCGCGTCAACGTGCGCAACAATCAGGACGTGAAGGCCGGTGATGTGCTCTTTGAGGTCGATCCGCAGCCCTATGAAATTGCCGTGGATCGCGCGCTCGCCGACCTGGAATCCACACGTCGACAAATCGGTGCAAGTACCGCCGGCATTGCCTCCGCGCAAGCGTCCCTGGGCGCCGCTCAAGCCAACGAACTCAAGGCGCGTCAGGATAATCAGCGCCTTGAAGGCCTGTACCGGCAAGACAAAGGAACAATATCGGTGCGGCTGCTGGAAGTGTCCCGGGCTAACCATGCGCAGGCAGTTAGCAAGGTGGCGGCGGCCCGTGCCGAGGTGGTGCGTGCCCAGGAGCAAGAAGGTGGCAGCGAGCAGGACAACGCGACGTTGCGCAGCGCCGCTGCAGCCTTATCAAAGGCCCGCCTGGATTTGGCCAATACCCGCATTCGCGCTCAATCTTCCGGCCTGATCACGGATTTAAGGACGGATGTTGGTCATTACGCGGCAGCCGGTACTCCCCTGATGACCCTGATCGCGATCCACGATGTCTGGATCAGTGCCGACATGACCGAAAACAATCTGGGGTTGGTCAAGCCAGAGACGCCGGTGTCAATTATTCTGGATGCGCTGCCCGGCGAGGTGTTTGCCGGCCACGTGCGCAGTGTTGGCTATGGTGTAAGCGTCGGGCAAGCCACCGCTCCCGGTGCCCTGCCGAGTGTTCAGAACAGCCGAGACTGGCTGCGTCCGGCTCAGCGCTTTCCAGTAATTATCGAATTCTCTGCCGAGTCCAGAACCCGGTTGCGCGAGAGTGGAGCCGTCCGCGCCGGGGGTCAGGCCGAGGTCATGGCGTATACGACCGAGGGCAATCCGCTGAACTGGCTGGGTCGTGGCTTCGTCGCTGTGATGAGTTGGCTTTCCTATGCCTATTAAGCGTGGGCCCCAGGCGCAGCGCGCGCTACGTCTGGCCACTGGGACAGCGCTGTGCCTAGTCGCCAGTTACGGCGTTGGCTTGCCCATTCCCTTCATCGCTCCCGTCCTGGCCGTATTGCTCCTGTCCACACTCAATCGTGCATTACCGTTCAAAGCCGCCATCGCGCTGGCGTTGATTGCCATGATGACTACCGGTGTGGGTCTTCTGCTGATTCCCATCCTGCGTTACTACCCGCTAAGTGGCGTGTTGCTGATCAGTACCTGCCTGTTTTTGGCCTTTCGGTTTGGACTGCGAGGTGGCAATAACCTGGTCGTGACCTTTCTTGTGATTGGCCTGACCATGATCTCCTCGGCGGGCGTCGCCAGTTTTGCGCTAGCCGCAACGGTCGTAGGTGCGCTGGTCAAAGGCTTGCTAGTGGCCGTGCTAGTCGTTGCCATCAGTCATTGGCTGTTTCCCGACGCAGCTGCCTGGCCATCGCCGCCGCCCCCACGGGCATTGCCTGCCGAACAAGCCGCTCCGCTGGCGCTACGCGCAACCCTGATCGTGTTACCCGCGTTTTTGCTGGCCATGACCGATCCGGTCAGTTATCTGCCGATCATTCTCAAATCCGTCAGCCTGGGCCAACAAGCCACGGTCACGACCGCTCGACAGGCGGGCCGCGAGTTGCTTGGCTCGACGCTGCTAGGCGGAGTGCTGGCCATTTTGTTCTGGTGTGCTCTGAGCCTGTTTGTCCACTTATGGATGTTTTTCCTGTGGATGCTGCTGTTCGCACTGGTGCTGGCGCGCAAACTCTATCGCTTGAGTCCAACGCGGCTGACCCCGGGTTTCTGGCTCAACACACTGGTGACGATGATCATTTTGCTGGGACAGTCGGTACAGGACAGCGCCCTGGGCAAAGACGTGTACACCGCATTTGCCGTGCGAATGGGGCTTTTCGTGGCCGTCACGCTGTACGCCTGGCTGATGGTGACGCTCCTGGCGAGACGTCCGGAGTATGAGCGTGACGCCAAAGCCTGGACGCCCCCCCTCACCTCCCCGCCACCCGATACTTCAAACAATCCCCATAAAAAATCTCCCTAACCGCCGCCGGCTTGACCCGTGACGCACTGTCATACGTCTGCTCCGTAATCCCCATCGCCATCATGCGCATCCATGGCTTGGTGAATTTATACGTCTGCAACTTCTGCCGCGCCGCGTACAACGACACGCCGGCCAATTTCAGTTCCTGGGCCTTGGCGGCGGTGCCCGCGCCCCAGCTGCACATGTAGCGGTCGCTGTCTTTCAGTGGCCGGGCTTCGGCCGTGAAGGCGATGCCAGTGAGGGCGAGGGTGATCCATAGTGTGCGCATGTGCATTCCTTAACCGCCTGAAAATGAAGCGATTTTGGCGACACTTTGGCGGTTGCGGGGCCAGCGTTTTGCCTCTTTTTTAGAAAGTGTTTCAGGCGTCGGCGAGGCCGGCCCAGAAGGCTTCGGCGAAGGGGCTGATGGGGGCGACGGGGCGGGTGAGGTGGATGTCGAGGGGGATGTCCCAGCTTTCGTCGAGGGCGCGGACGAGGCGGCCGTCGCTGACTTCTTGTTCGGTGAGGCTTTTCGGTAGCCAGGCGACGCCTTTGTTTTCCAGGGCCATAGACATGAGCACGGCGGCGAGGTGGCTGCTGAACAGGGGTTTGAGGTGCAGGAAGTCTTCTTTGCCTTGCAGGCGATGGGCGACGATGCGGCCCAGGCCGGATTCCTGGGTGTAGGCCAGGTACGGCAGCGAGGCCGGTGAGGTGCCGTGGTTGGCGGAGGCGCCGGCCAGGGGCACGAGCACGTCTTCGCCGACTTTTTTGCCGATGAATTGGTCGGCAGCGAGCAGCGGCGGGACGTCGGGGTGGCGGTGGCAGAGCAGAAATTGCACTTGGCCGTGGACGAGCATTTGTTCGCACACGGCCATGCTGTCGGAGTGCAGGCGCACGGCTTCGATGGGGGTGCCCTTCTCGGCCCGGCGAATCCAGCGCGGGAAGAAGGTGAAGGACAGCGAATGGGTGGCGGCGAATTGCAGGGTCTTGATGGCTTTGCCGGCGACTTCCTGGGCTTCGCTGCGCATGCGGTACAGGCGCCGGGCGGCTTCCTGGGCGCTGGGCAAAATCTGTTTGCCGGCTTCGGTCAGGGTCGCGCCTTGCGGGGTGCGGATGAACAGGTCGACGCCCATCCAGTTCTCCAGCGAACGCACGCGGCGGCTGAACGCCGGTTGCGTCACGTGGCGGGCTTCGGCGGCGCGTACGAAGCTGCCGTACTCGGCCAATGCCGCCAAATCTTCGAGCCAGACCAGTTCCAAGGGCAATGCCTCCTGTGCATAGGGCGCGGCATTAATAGCATTGGGCCGGGCTGATCGCAAAGCATAACGTGGGGCCTCAACAACAAGAGGACCACGCCATGCGTATCGTCGACATCCGCGAAAAAACCGTTTCCATCGCCTCCCCGATTGCCAACGCCTACATCGATTTTTCCAAGATGACCTGCTCGGTTGTGGCGGTGGTCACGGATGTGATTCGTGACGGCAAACCGGTGATCGGCTATGGCTTCAACTCCAACGGTCGCTACGGCCAGGGCGCGCTGATGCGTGACCGGTTCCTGGCGCGGATCACCGAAGCCGACCCGGAATCGCTGCTCGACAAGGAGCACGACAACCTCGACCCGTTCGCCATCTGGAAAACCCTGATGACCAACGAAAAACCCGGCGGCCACGGCGAGCGCTCGGTGGCGGTGGGCACCATCGACATGGCGGTGTGGGACGCAGTGGCGAAGATTGAAGGCAAGCCGCTGTATCGCCTGCTGGCCGACCGTTATCGCGGCGGCGTGGCGGACGATAAAGTCTGGGTCTACGCCGCCGGTGGTTACTACTACCCCGGCAAGGACGACTCGAAACTGCAGGACGAAATGCGCAGCTACCTGGATCGCGGCTACGACGTGGTCAAGATGAAGATCGGCGCCGCCCCGCTGGCCGACGATATCCGCCGCATCGAAGCGGTGATCAAAGTGGTCGGCGATGGCCGTCGTCTCGCAGTGGATGCCAACGGTCGCTTCGACCAGCAAACGGCGATTGCCTACGCCGAAGCGCTGCGTCCGTACAACCTGTTCTGGTACGAAGAGGCCGGCGATCCGCTGGACTACGCGCTGCAAGCCGAGTTGGCCAAGCATTACGACTTGCCGATGGCCACCGGCGAGAACCTGTTCTCGCACCAGGATGCACGCAACCTGTTGCGCCACGGCGGCATGCGCCCGGACCGCGATTTCGTACAGTTCGACTGCGCCTTGTCCTACGGCTTGGTGGAGTACATGCGCACCCTGAAAGTCATGGAAGAGATGGGCTGGTCGTCGCGCCGCGTGGTGCCGCATGGCGGTCACCAGATGTCGCTGAACATCGCCGCCGGTCTGCACCTGGGCGGTAACGAATCCTACCCGGACGTGTTCCAGCCGTTTGGCGGTTTCGCCGACGGGATTCGGGTGGAAAACGGTTACGTCGGCCTGCCGGACATTCCGGGGGTCGGTTTCGAAGCCAAGTCGGCGCTGTATGCCGTCATGCGTGAACTCGGCGAAGGCTGAAGGCTGTAGCGGCGGCCCTGTGATCCGCGGCCGCCGTGCTGTTTTGCAACGCCACATCGCCCACCACAACAATAAAATGAGGTGCATCCGTGGAAACGTCCAAGTCCCGCTGGTACGGCCAGCTGTATGTGCAAGTGCTGATCGGTATCGTCATCGGCGCCGCGTTCGGTTACCTGCAACCTGATCTCGGCGCCAAGCTGCAACCCTTCGCCGACGGTTTTATCAAGCTAATCAAAATGCTCCTGGCGCCGATTATTTTCGGCACGGTGGTGGTCGGCATCGCCAAGATGGGCAGCATCAAGGAAGTCGGGCGGATTGGCGTGAAAGCGCTGATCTACTTTGAAATCCTCTCGACCATCGCCCTGGTGATCGGCCTGGTGGTGGTCAATGTGATGAAGCCCGGCGTCGGCATGAACATCAACATCGGTTCGCTGGATGCCGGCGCGATTGGCAAGTACGCCCAGGTCGCCCAGGAACAGGGCGGCACCGTCGATTTCTTCATGAACATCATCCCCACTACGTTCATCGACGCGTTCGCCAAGGGCTCGATGCTGCAGGTGATTCTGATCTCGGTGCTGATGGGCGTGGCCCTGGTACAGATGGGCGAGACCAGCAAGCCGCTGATCAATGTGATCGACCTGTTTCTGCAAGGGCTGTTCAAGATCGTCGCCATGGTCATGCGCCTGGCCCCGATCGGCGCGGGTGCCGGCATGGCGTTTACCATCGGCAAATACGGCATCGGCACCCTGCTGTCGCTGGGGCATTTGCTGATTGCGTTGTACCTGACCACGCTGATTTTCATCGTGGTGGTGCTGGGCACGGTGGCGCGCTGGTCGGGCATGCCGTTGTTGATGTTTCTGCGCTATTTCAAGGATGAGATTCTGATCACCTTGGGCACCTGCTCCACCGAAGCGGTGCTGCCGCGGATGATGGTCAAGCTGGAGAAACTCGGGGTGCGCAAGTCGGTGGTCGGCATGGTGTTGCCCACGGGCTACACCTTCAACGCCGACGGCACCTGCATCTACCTGACCATGGCCGCGATCTTCGTCGCACAGGCGACCAACACACCGTTGTCGCTGATGGATCAAGCGGTACTGCTGGGGGTTTTGTTGCTGACGTCGAAAGGCTCAGCGGGCGTGGCGGGTGCTGGGTTTGTGACCTTGGCGGCGACGCTGACTACCTTGCACACCATTCCGCTGGTGGGCTTGGTGTTGCTGCTGGGCATCGACCGCTTCCTCAACGAAGCCCGCGCCGTGACCAATCTGATCGGCAACGGCATCGGCACCCTCGCCATTGCCAAGTGGGACAAATCGTTCGACATCGCCACCTGCGAACGCGAAATCGCCGCAATGAAAGCCGAGAAAGCGGCGCGCAAGGCGTTTGCGGCGCAGAGCTGAGGCTGGTTGCACAGTTGGGTCTCCGCTGAACACAGACTTTGTGAACACTGGAGATCCCCAGTGGGAGCCAGCCTGCTGGCGAATGGGGTGGGTCAGGCAACATCTCTAATGGCTGGGCCGGCCCCTTCGCGAGCAGGCTCGCTCCCACAGTTTTTGGCCTGTGTGAATACAGACTTTGTGAACACCAGAGACCCCTGTGGGAGCGGGCTTGCCCGCGATGGCGTCCGGTCAGGCAACATCTTTATTGGCAGGGATCGCCCCATCGCGAGCAGGCTCGCTCCCACAGTTTTTGGCCTGTGTGAATAGAGGCTTTGTGAACACCAGAGATCCCTGTGGGAGCCAGCCTGCTGGCGAATGTGGTGGGTCAGGCAAAATCTTTATGGCCTGGGCTGGCCCCATCGCGAGCAGGCTCACTCCCACAGGTTTTTGATCTCCAGTGAACTCAGATTCTGTGGCCACTGAAAATCCCCTGTGGGAGCCAGCCTGCTGGCGAATGTGGTGGGTCAGGCAACATCTTTATTGCCTGGGCCGGCCCCATCGCGAGCAGGCTCGCTCCCACAGTTTTTGGCCTGTGTGAATACAGGCTTTGTGAACACCAGAGATCTCTGTGGGAGCCAGCCTGCTGGCGAATGCGGTGGGTCAGGCAACATCTCTAATGGCTGGGCCGGCCCCATCGCGAGCAGGCTCGCTCCCACAGTTTTTGGCCTGTGTGAATACAGACTTTGTGAACACCAGAGATCCCTGTGGGAGCCAGCCTGCTGGCGAATGTAGTGGGTCAGGCAACATCTTTATTGCCTGGGCCGGCCCCATCGCGAGCAGGCTCGCTCCCACAGTTTTTGGCCTGTGTGAATACAGACTTTGTGAACACCAGAGATCCCTTGTGGGAGCCAGCCTGCTGGCGAATGTGGTGGGTCAGGCAACATCTTTATTGGCAAGGATTGCCCCTTCGCGAGCAAGCCCGCTCCCACAGTTTTTGGCCTGTGTGAATACAGGCTTTGTGAACACCAGAGATCCCTTGTGGGAGCCAGCCTGCTGGCGAATGCGGTCGATCAGGCAACATCTTTATTGCCTGGGCCGGCCCCTTCGCGAGCAGGCTCGCTCCCACAGTTTTTGGCCTGTGTGAATACAGACTTTGTGAACACCAGAGATCCCTGTGGGAGCCAGCCTGCTGGCGAATGCGGTGGGTCAGGCAACATCTTTATTGGCAAGGATTGCCCCTTCGCGAGCAAGCCCGCTCCCACAGTTTTTGGCCTGCGTGAATAGAGACTTTGTGAACACCAGAGATCCCTGTGGGAGCCAGCCTGCTGGCGAATGTGGTGGGTCAGGCAACATCTTTATTGGCAAGGCTGGCCCCATCGCGAGCAGGCTCGCTCCCACAGGTTTGGCCTGTGTGAATACAGGCTTTGTGAACACCAGAGATCCCTGTGGGAGCCAGCCTGCTGGCGAATGCGGTCGGTCAGGCAACATCTTTATTGGCAGGGCTGGCCCCCTTCGCGAGCAGGCTCGCTCCCACAGTTTTTGGCCTGTGTGAATACAGACTTTGTGAACACCAGAGATCCCTGTGGGAGCGGGCTTGCCCGCGATGGCATCCGGTCAGGCAACATCTTTATTGGCAGGGATGGCCCCATCGCGGGCAAGCCCGCTCCCACAGTTTTTGGCCTGTGTGAATACAGACTTTGTGAACACCAGAGATCCCTGTGGGAGCCAGCCTGCTGGCGAATGTGGTGGGTCAGGCAACATCTTTATTGCCTGGGCCGGCCCCATCGCGAGCAGGCTCGCTCCCACAGTTTTTGGCCTGTGTGAATACAGACTTTGTGAACACCAGAGATCCCTGTGGGAGCCAGCCTGCTGGCGAATGTGGTGGGTCAGGCAACATCTTTATTGGCAGGGATTGCCCCATCGCGGGCAAGCCCGCTCCCACAGGTTTGATCCGTGGTGTAATCAGAGGTTGTACCCCCCTGCCACTTCCAGGCTTTGCCCATTAATCCAGGCCCCCTCCTCGCTCAGTAACGTGGCGATCACCCGCGCTACGTCCTCCGGTTCACCCACCCTGCCCAGTGCAGTTTGCGAGGCGAGCAGGGTTTCAAATTCTTCATTCAGCCCGCCCCCGAGTTCGGTACGAATCGCCCCGGGTGACACGGCGTTGGCGCGGATGCGGCGTTCGCCGAATTCCTTGGCCATGTAGCGGGTCAGCACTTCCAGCCCGCCCTTGAATGCGGCATAAGGCGCGACGCCGGCCGTGGCGACGCGGGTGGTGGCGCTGGTGAGGTTGACGATGCTCGCGCCCTGTTCCAACAACGGCAACAACGCCTGGGTCAGGAAGAACGGGCCTTTAAGGTGGACGTTGAACAAGCCGTCAAACTGCGCCTCGGTCACGGTTTCAATCGGATTAAACAGACCATACCCGGCGTTGTTCACCAAACCGCTCAAATGGCTCGCCTGCCAGACCGTTTCCAGCGCCCGCCGCACTTCATTAGCAAAACCCGCGAACGAACCCATCTCGCACACATCCAGTTGCAATGCCACGGCTTTGCCGCCGCTCGCTTCGATCCGCTGCACCACCGCCAGCGCCGCTGGCCGGTCGCTGTTGTACGTCAGGATCACGCCCAGCCCTCGGCGGGCACAAAGTTCAGCAGTGGCGGCGCCGATGCCACGGCTGCCGCCGGTGATGACGATTACGCTCATGTGGGGCTCCAGAATCAATAAAAGTAGAGCGACCAAAGTAGCGACCGACCCGAAAACCAGCGCAGCGGTTTCTCCCGCAATCCTGCCTGTTTCTGCTTTTTGCTTGCGCGGTGGGTCGGGCTGGGATCAGATGGCAACCATGAACGAACAGCTGCTCGAACTCAGAACCCTCGCCGCCCGCGCCGAAAATCGCCGCACCGAAACCGGCATCCCCCGCGTGGCCATGGTCCAGGGCGAGATCCCGGCCCATCAGTTGGCGGCGGTCTACGACCCGATGATCAACCTGATCCTGCAAGGCAGTAAGTCGATGACAGTCGGCAGCCGCACCTTGCGCTACGACCCGGCGACGTACTTCGTGATGTCCATCGAACTGCCGGCGATTGGCAGTGTGCATCCGGCTGTCACGGGCGAGCCGTACCTGGCGGTCAGCCTGACCCTGGACCCGGTGGTGCTGGCGACGCTGTTGGCTGACCTGCCCGCCCCGCTCGGCCGCTATGAGCAGGAACCGGGTTTTTCCGTGGCGGCGGTGACGCCGGAGTTGATGGATGCCTGGGTGCGCATGCTGCGCCTGATGGATCGCCCGGACGACATTGCCGCGCTGAGTCCCGCCTACGAGCGAGAGATTTTGTACCGCGTGTTGCAAGGTCCCCACGGTTGGATGCTGCGGGAAATCGCCGCGCCGGACACCGCTATGGCGCGGATCAGCCGGGCGATCCAGTGGATTCGTCGCGACTTCGCCCAGCCGTTGCGGGTCGAGGCCATGGCGCAAAAAGCGACGATGAGCGTGTCGGCGTTTCACCGCCACTTCAAGGCGGTGACCACCCTCAGCCCGCTGCAATATCAAAAGCGCGTGCGCCTGCTGCAAGCGCGAACCTTGCTGGTGGCCAACGCCATGAACGTCACCACCGCCGCCTACGATGTCGGCTACGAAAGCGCCACCCAGTTCAGCCGCGACTACCGCAAAGTCTTCGGCTTGCCGCCGGCCCAGGACGCGGCGCGTATTCTGGCCGAGACCCGCAACGGCCCGCGCCCGTCGTTGTAGCCGTTATTCCCCGACTTGCAGCACTTCGATGCCGAGTTTGCGGTAGTCGTCCAGACTGCCCGCCGCCACGTGGCGTTCGGTGATCAGGGTGTGCAGACGATTGCACGGCGCCACCACGAACGGTTCGACGGCGCCGAACTTGTCGGCAGTGGTCACCGCGACCACGTGGGATGCGCTGGCCAGCATCGCCTGTTTCACCGGCACCTCGTCGAAATGCAGCGAGCTGACGCCGACGTCCGGGTGAATTGCGCAAACCCCGGTGAACAGCAGATCAGCCTTGATGCTCTCGATCAGCCGCACGGTTTCATGGCCGCTGGAGGACAGGGTCGCCGGGTTCAGTTGCCCGCCGGCCAGGATCACTTTGACCCCCGCAAATCCGGCGAGGGTGATGGCAATCATCGGCGACGCGGTGATGGCGGTCAGCACGATGTCCGCCGGCAACGCGCGTGCGATCTGCAAGGTGGTGGAGCCGGAATCGAAAATCACGATCTGCCCTGGCCGCACCAGCCGCGCCGCCCGTTGCGCCAAGTGGATTTTCACTTCATCGGTTTCGTTGACGCGCTGGAAGAAATCCTTGCCGGTGTCCCTGGGACGCGGCAACGCCCCGCCGTGTACCCGCTGCACCAGGCCGGCGCTGGACAATTCGGCGAGGTCGCGGCGAATGGTGTCTTCCGACACGGCAAAATGCTGGCTCAACTCGGAGGCCATGACCTTGCCGTCTCGCTCGAGGATCAGCAGGATTTTTTGCCGGCGCAACGGCGGCAGCTCGGCGAGTGAATGGCCGGCCAGAGAAGGTTAGATCTGCATGTTTATGCCTGGGTTTGCGTGTTTGTGCGCAGGTTAGCGCAAATCGAGGCAGTAGGTGTAGTAGCCCGTGTCGCGCACATAACCCAACGATTCATACAAACCCTGGGCGGTGTAGTTGTCGGTGGCGGTTTCCAGGACCAGGCCCTTCGCGCCAGTCGACAGCGCGAAGTCGCGAGCCGCGTTCATCAACAAGCGCCCGACCCCTTGGCCCCGCGCGGTTGGAGTGGTGAACAAGTCACTGAGCAACCAGGTGCGGTGGGCGTCGATAGACGAAAACGATGGGTACAACTGCACAAATCCCAAGGCCTCGCCCTGAGCGTTGTGCGCATAAAAAATCGCGGATTCGCCCAGGTTAAGACGTTCGGCGATGAACGCCCGGGATTGCGCGAGGTTGGCCGGTTGTTGATAGAAGCCGCGATAGGCGTCGAACAGCGGCGCGATGAGGTCGATGTGCGGGGTGTCGGCGCGTGAAACCTGGATGTCCATGGTGGGGTTTTTCCCGAGTTAGGGCGATGTTGCTGTTTTCGGTTTTCGGTTTGCGGTTTGCGGTTTGCGGTTTGCGGTTTGCGGTTTGAGACTTGAGACTTTTGGTAGGGCCACCCCTCACCCCCCGCCCTCTCCCCAGAGGGGAGAGGGAGCCTGACCGCGGTGTTTGGATGCGGGTGTGTATGCCTGAAATACCTCGCTGAACTTAGAGTTAAAACATGGATATCAAGCCGAACTCAGGATTTGAAGCGCATGGAGATCGGCCCCCTTTCCCCCTCTCCCCGCTGGGGAGAGGGTTGGGGTGAGGGGTGGATCTAAAACATGACACAAATCCCCCGCCATCACTCCCGTCACTCAGACAACTGATATCCCCGTCACCTCAATACCCCAACGACAACCCCGTATTCCTGCGCGGATCATTCGCTCCATAAAACCGATTCTTGCCCACCGGCTTACCCTCCAGCGACGGCGCACCCACCAAAATCGCCGCGATGTGGTTGGCGTCTTGCGGGCCGGCGAATTTGTGGCCCCAGCTTTCCAGCAGTTTCTGCGTATCAGGGCTGACGGCGAAGGTTTCCAGGTTGGTTTCTTCTGGCAGCCATTGCTGGTGGAAACGCGGGGCGTCTACCGCTTCCTGGATGTTCATGCCGTAATCGATGACGTTAAGTATCGTCAGCAACGTCGCGGTGATAATCCGACTACCGCCCGGGGTGCCCACCACCATCACCACTTTGCCGTCCTTGGTGACGATGGTCGGGCTCATGGATGACAGCGGCGCTTTGCCCGGGGCAATGGCGTTGGCTTCGCCCTGCACCAGGCCATACATGTTTGGCACGCCGATCTTCGAGGTGAAGTCGTCCATTTCATCGTTGAGAATCACCCCGGTCTTGCTCGCCATCACCCCGGCACCGAACCAGTCGTTGAGGGTGTAGGTCACCGACACCGCGTTACCCCATTTATCGACGATGGAGTAATGGGTGGTGTTGCTGCCTTCATGGGGCGCGACGCCGGGTTTGATCTCTTGCGACACCCCGGCCTTTTGCGGCTGGATGGCATCGCGCAACTTGGCCGCGTAGTTCTTATCCAGCAAATGGGCGATCGGGTTCTTCACGAAATCCGGGTCACCCAGGTAGCTGTTGCGGTCGACGTAGGCGTGGCGCATGGCTTCGATTTGATAGTGCAGGCCTTGGGCCGAGTGATAGCCCAAGTCCTTCATCGGATAGCCGTCGAGGATGCTCATGATTTCGCAGATCACCACCCCACCGGAACTCGGTGGCGGCGCAGAGACCACGTGGTAGCCCCGGTAATCGCACTCCACCGGGGCCAGTTCGCGGGTCTTGTATTTGTCGAGGTCGGCCTGGGTGATGATGCCCTTGTTGGCCTGGCTGGACGTGACGATCGCATCGGCGACCCAGCCTTTATAGAAGCCGTCGGCGCCCTTGCTGGAAATCTCGCGGAGGGTCTTGGCCAGGTCTTTCTGCACCAGTTTCTGCCCAACCTGCATCGGCTCGCCGTTGTGCAGGAAGATCGAGCCAGAATCGCGCATGTCCTTTTTGAACACGTCGGTGGCGTAGTCCAACAGGTCGACATCGCCCTGCTCCAAGACGAAACCGTCTTCAGCGAATTTGATCGCCGGCGCGATCAGGTCAGCGCGCGGCTTGCTGCCGTATTTCTTCAGCGCCAGCTCCATGCCCGACACGGTGCCCGGCACGCCGACCGCCAAGTGGCCACGGGTGCTGAGGTCGGGAATGACGTTGCCGTCCTTGTCCAGGTACATGTTCGCGGTGGCGGCCAGCGGGGCTTTTTCGCGGAAGTCGAGGAAGGTCTTGCGCCCGTCCGCCAGTTGAATGGTCATGAAGCCGCCACCGCCGAGGTTACCCGCAGCGGGATAGACCACCGCCAGGGCATAGCCCACGGCGACCGCCGCATCGACGGCGTTGCCGCCGCTTTTCAAGACGTCGACGCCGACGTGGGAAGCGAGGTGCTGGGCCGTGACCACCATGCCGTTTTCAGCGGCGACCGGAGCGACGGAAGCGGCATGGGCAGTGAGCAGACTAAAGGCCAAGGAGGTCGCTAGAAGCGATTTGGCTAAAGGTTCGAACTTCATGAGTCGGTCTCTTTTTTGTTGTTTAGGCTCTGCGCAAAACAGAGGGAACGCTTCAAGAGCAGTAGCCAGTATGGCTAAGATTCCATATTGCGCCCGCCGAGCGAGGCGCTATGCTGGCGCTCCCCGCCGCCGCTTTCAGAGCCTTTTGCCCATGCCTTACACCTACCGCACCCTGGCCTCTCCCGTCGGCGAGTTGAAGCTGGTAGCTAAAGGGTCGCGACTGGCGGCCATCCTCTGGGAAAACGACAAACCCAACCGCGTGCGCCTCGGCCCGCTGCGCGAAAACCCGAACACGCCGGTACTGATCGAGGCCGCCCAACAACTCACGGAATATTTCGCCGGCCAGCGGCGGCACTTCGAGTTGGAGCTGGACTTCACCGGCACCGAGTTCCAGAAACAAGTCTGGCAAGCCCTGCTGACCATCCCCTTCGGCGAAACCCGCAGCTATCGCGACATCGCCCGTCAGATCGGCAACGAGACCGCCGTCCGCGCAGTGGGCGCCGCCAACGGCCGCAACCCGATTTCGATCATCACCCCCTGCCATCGGGTGATTGGCGCGTCCGGGGCCCTGACCGGGTTTGCCGGCGGGTTGGAAGCCAAGGAGTTGCTGCTGACGTTGGAAGGCTGCGAGTGGGCCAGCTCTCGACAACTGTCGCTGTGCTGAGGTTGCCGGGAATTTACTGAGCCCGCGGGACGATGCGCAGCCAGCCATCGGCTTCGAGCGCTGGTTGCAGGCCTTGGTAATCAAAGAATGAAGGATGCTCGGTGTGCATCGGGTGGGCGTGGGTCGAGGTCACGACGCGTAGGTCAGCGCCGGCGGCTTGGGCGGCCTGGATGCCGACGCTGGCGTCTTCGAAAATCAGGCAGTCGCCGATCGCCACGTTCAACCGTCGGGCAGCAATCAGGTAGCAATCCGGGTTGGGCTTGCCGTCCTTGACGTCGTCGGCGGTGACCATCACCTGAGGCCGTGGAATGCCGGCGGCCTGCATCCGGCGCAAGGCCAGATCGAGCGGTGCCGAGGTGACGATGGTCCAGCGATCGGCCGGCAATTGCGCAAGAAATGCCACCGCGCCGGCGACTTCCACCACGCCGTCGACATCGAGCAATTCCGCCTCGGTAATCCAGGCCGCTTCAGCCTCGGCGTCGACGCCGGGCAACCCCAAACGGCGAATAGTGTCGACGGCACGGGCGCCGTGAATGGTCGGCAAGAAGGTCTCGACGTTTACTCCGTGGCGCAAGGCCCAAGTGGTCCAGACCCGCTCGGCGGCGGCGATCGAGGTGAGCAACGTGCCGTCCATGTCGAACAGAAAGGCACGGTATTGACCAGCGAATACGGAATCAGCAGCAGACAAAATAAGGCGCTCACGTCAGGCAGGAGGGTCGAGCACTGTAGCATCGGCGGCCCCCCGCACAGCAACCCCCGCCACGCATGACGTCAGCGTTGCCCCTTGGTCATCGCCCCTTGCACGCAATCGAGCAACGCGCCAATGGCCCAGGGTTTCTTGATGAACGACACGTCGTGACGCACGCCGGAGGTTTCCGGGGTTTCGAAGCCGGACATGATCATGATCGGCAGCGCCGGCCAACTGTCGCCGACCCGATTGGCCAGGTCAGCGCCGTTCAAGGCGCCGGGCATGGTGATGTCGGTCAGCAGCAGGCTGATTTCACCGACATGGTTTTCGAGGAACGGCAGCGCCTGGTCGGCGGTGGGTTCGGCACGCACCTTAAAACCTTCGTCTTCAAGAATCTCACAGAGAAACTCGAGGATCAGCGGGTCGTCTTCCACCACCAGAATCAGACCCGGATGTTGCTGTTCTCCCGCCATCGGTTGAGGACACATGACGATGACACTCCCTGACTGCCTAAACGAATTTCACGGGCTTGCGTCCGCTACCTGCAATTAGGAGCCACGGCTATAACGGAAAATTCATTTTTCTTGCACGGGAATTCAGAACGCCAGTTTGTAGCCAATCATCACCAGCATCGCCGCCAGGCACGGACGCAACACGCCATCAGGCACGCGGCCGGTCAGGTGGCTGCCGATGTAGATCCCCGGCAGCGACCCCATCAACAGGAAACCGAGCAAGTGCCAGTCCATGTTGCCCATGCTGGCGTGGCCAAGGCCGGCGACCAAAGTCAGCGGCACGGCGTGGGCGATTTCGGTGCCCACCAGGCGTTTGGTGGCGAGGAACGGGTAGAGGATGAACAACGCCACGGTGCCGAGGGCGCCGGCACCGATGGAGGTCAGGGCGACCATGGTGCCGAGGATCAGGCCGGTGAGCACGGTCAAGCCATGCAGGCGCGGGCCGCTGAGGTGGTATTTGTCGCCGGCGTGGCGCTGGGCGAAGGCGAGCAATTGCTTCTTGAACAGGATCGCCATGGCCGTGAGCAACAGCACGAAACCCAAGGCCTGCTTGATCACCGCATTCAGCGCGGCGGGGTCGCTGTCGAGGTTGTTCAGGAACCACAGGGTCGCCAGCACCGCCGGCACGCTGCCGAGGGTTAGCCACCCGGTGATGCCCCAATCGATGTTCCTGTTCTTCTGGTGAACATAGACGCCACCGGACTTGGTGATGGCCGCGTACAGCAAATCGGTGCCGACCGCCGTCGCCGGGTTGATGCCGAACCACAGCAGGATCGGCGTCATCAGCGACCCACCACCCACCCCGGTCATGCCCACGATGAATCCGACCACCAGGCCGGCGACGACAAAACCAAGATTACCGAAATCCATCGTTATTCCTGAAAAGCAGCGCATTAGACGAAAAGTGGCGGGCAGGATAGCGGCATTTCTTATAACGACTTATATCGAAGTGGTCTTAATTTATAACCGTTAGTCATCATCGCCCCAGCCCGCTCGGGCGAAACTGTTCTATGGTTAGGCATTGACGGCGTTTTCGCGGGGCCCGCCCGTATTCCATTACCCAGCCAAGGAAGCGCGATCATGAGCACTGCGTTGCTGATCATCGATGTGCAACAGATTCTCTGCAAAGGCCCCTGCGCCGTTGCCGATATCAAGGGCGTTCTGACCCGGATCAACCACCTCAGCGCCGACGCCCGCGATGCTGGCGTGCCGGTGATTCTGGTGCAGCACGAAGAAGACGAAGGGCCGATGCAGGTCGACGCCGAGGGTTGGCAACTGGCGCAAGACCTGGAAGTGCGCCACGACGACTTGAAGATTCGCAAGACCACGCCGGACTCTTTCCACAAGACCGAACTCAACCTGCAACTGCAATCACGGGACATCACCCGCCTGGTGATCTGTGGCATGCAGAGTGATTTCTGCGTCGACACCACGGTGCGCCGCGCCTTGTCGTTGGGCTTTGAAGTGGTGCTGGTGGCGGACGCGCATTCCACGCTGGACAACAGCGTGCTGACCGCCCGACAGATCATCAACCATCACAACGCCACGCTGGCGCACTTCGGGCCGAAAATCTCGGTGATCAAAACCGCCGAGGTGGTGTTCGAACACTAGGCGACCTGTGGCCAGGGAGCGGGCTCCCTCACCACAGTCAGTTGCCAAGGTGCTTACTGCGACATGGCGTCCTTTTTCATCGTGTCCTTGGACATGCCATCTTTGCTCATGCTGTCTTTTTTCATCGCGTCTTTCTTCATGCTGTCCTTGGACATGGCGTCCTTGGACATGCTGTCTTTCTTCATCGTGTCGTGGGACATGGCGTCCTTCTTCATGCTGCCGTTGGACATGGCGTCCTTGGACATCGAATCGTTGCTCGTGGTCTCGGCGGCGTAGGCACTGCCGATACCGGCAGCCAAGCACAGGGACAGGATTGCGGTGGCGACGTTTTTCATGATGAAACTCCTGAAGCAGAGGTTGCGAGGGTGTGCAACGGACGCTGCACGGGGAAACGGATCGACCTTCATCAACTGCCACCGAACCAGTTGTAGCCCTGGTCTTCCCAGTAGCCGCCGCTGTAGGTGTTGCTGACGAAAATCGCCTGGATGTGTTTGGGGTTCTTGTAGCCCAGCTTGGTGGGCATGCGCAGCTTCATCGGGAAGCCGTATTCCCGGGGCGGCACCGCGCCGTCGTAGGTCAGGGCCAACAGGGTTTGCCCGTGCAGCGCGGTGGCCATGTCGATGCTGGTGTAGTAGTCATCGGCGCACTTGAAGCCGACGTATTTGGCATTGGGGTTGAACAGCCAACCCTGCACACGGCGCTGCAAGGCGCAGCAGGCTGGGCGGAAACGGGCAGGACCGACATGATCGGCTCCAGGCGCGGTGAATGTGGGATGGAGTATCCGCGCCGACTGGTCGCCAAATCCTCACGCAAAGTTAACTTAATCGTGAGAACTCTCCCGGGTTGCCATCCAGCGGATTCGTCGCCAGGATGGCCGGGGCGGTCGGCGTTGGACCGCCGGCACAACAATCCTCAAGGAACCCGCTGATTTATGCGCATCCCCCCACCCCTACGACTGCAAGCCCTCGCCACCTGTTTGGTACTGTTCACCCACGGCTACGCCAGCGCCGCTGAACCGGCCAGCACTTCGCTGCAACACAGTGTCGATGCTGCGGTGCGTCCGGTGATGCAGGCCCAAGGGATTGCCGGAATGGCGGTGGCGGTGATCGTCGATGGCGAGGCGCATTACTTTAACTACGGCGTCGCGTCCAAGGCTTCGCAACAGGCGGTCAGCCGCGACACGCTGTTCGAGATTGGCTCGGTGAGCAAAACCTTCACCGCGACGCTGGTGGCTTATGCTCAGGCTCAGGGCAAACTGAAACTGTCCGACACCGCCAGCCAGCATTGGCCGGCGTTGCGTGGCAGCGCGTTCGATCAGGTCAGCGTGCTTAACCTTGGCACCTACACCGCCGGTGGTTTGCCCCTGCAATTCCCCGCCGAGGCGGACAACAGCCAGAGCATGCTCGGTTACTACCAACACTGGAAACCGGCCTTCGCCACGGGCACGCAACGTTTGTATTCCAACCCGAGTCTCGGCCTGTTCGGCTACCTCGGCGCGCGCAGTTTCGGGCAGCCGTTTGATCAGGTGATGGAAAACACCTTGCTGCCGAAATTGGGTTTGCAGCACACGTACCTGACGGTGCCGAAGGCGCAGATGACGAATTACGCCCAAGGCTATAACAAGGACAACCAACCGGTGCGGGTCGGCCCGGGTGCGCTGGATGACGAGGCCTACGGGATCAAGACCACCACCCGCGACCTGGTGCGCTACGTCGAAGCCAACCTGAAACCCGCCGCCCTGGAAAAACCCCTGCAACAGGCGATTGCCGCCACCCACAGCGGCTATTACACCGCTGGCGAAATGACCCAGGGCCTGGGCTGGGAGCTTTACCCCTACCCCGTCATCCTCGAACGATTGTTGGCGGGCAACTCATCGCAGATGGCGCTGGAACCGCAGAAAGTGACCTGGTTGACGCCACCGACACCGGCGCGGGATGAGCTGTTCATCAACAAGACCGGTTCGACCGGTGGCTTCGGCGCCTACATCGCCTTCGTCCCGGCCAGGCAGATCGGCATCGTGCTGCTGGCCAACAAGAACTACCCGATTGCGGACCGGGTGAAAATCGCCCACCAGGTGCTCAGCACGCTGGACCCGCAAGGCGCTCGCTAAGTCACGGGCCTACGCGGCGTCGAACAACCCGTTCATCGCCGCGTATTGCAGGAGCATGATGGTTTTCGCATCGGCGATTTCGCCCTGGTAAAACGCTTGCAGCGCATCTTCGAAGGGCCACTCCAGCACTTCCAGCTCTTCGGTTTCCTCCTCCAGCCCACCGCCCTCGCCGACTTGCGCGTCGGCGTCGTATTCGGCGATGAAGAAGTGCAGCTTTTCGGTGACGGAGCCAGGGCTCATGTAGGCCTCAAAGACCTTTTTCACATCGTGCACGCGGTAGCCGGTTTCTTCCTCGGCCTCCGCACGGATACGCTCTTCCGGCGCAGCCCCTTCCAGCAGCCCCGCCGCGACTTCGATCAGCAAACCGTCGTGGCCGTTGACGAACACCGGCAAGCGGAACTGTCGAGTGAGGATCACGGTGCGGTGCTCGCGGTTGAACAGGAGAATCGCCGCGCCGTTGCCACGGTCGTAGACTTCGCGAGTCTGGCGCTGCCACTCACCGTTGTTGCGCAGGTAATCAAAGGTGATTTTCTTCAGCAGGTACCAGTCGTGGGACAACACCTGAGACTCAATGATCTTGACCCGATCGGCTGTGTTCGGCATGGAGACGCGTCCTGTGTGCAGAATGAATGGCGCATCTTAATCCAGCCGAGACCCTGTGGGAGCGAGCCTCCTCGGGAAGAGGCCATGACAGTCGCCAACGATTGTCCGGGCTACCCTGTTCGCGAGCAGGCTCGCTCCCACTAATGCAGCCGTCACTGATGGCCCATCAAGCCTCAGCCAACTGCGTATCGAACTCCTTGATGTACTGCGTCGCCAGTTGCTCCTTCTGCTTGTCGGTGAGCAGCTTCCCCGCCTGCTGGAAGAACTTCTGCTCTTCCTCCTTCAGATGGTGATGAACCTTCTCCGAGAGCTTCTTCGCGGTGGCCAGCCAGGCCGGGCTGGACATCTCGGTTTCGTCGAGCTCTTCCATCATCTCGTCCATTTCATGGTGCTCGGAAATGGCATGGCGACTCAGGTCGACGCCCAGGTCGTGCTCCATCAGCGGGATGTAGAAAAAGCGTTCCTCGGCAGTTTCGTGAGCCTGCAGTTCAGCCTTGAGTTGCTGGTAGGCTTCGACGCGCTCGCTGGAATCACCGTGGGTACGGATCAGGGCGTCGGCATAACCGCGCTGGCGTTCATGGCTTTCGCGTAAAGCTTCAAAAATATTCATGGGCGGTGCTCCGGCGTGGTCTGTTCAACCTAGACACCCGGTTGAAATCAGCAGTTCCGTCGGCGTGATTGTCGCGTTAACCTGCCGGGCTTTCCGAAAAACAAGGACGGCTTGCATGACCCTGCGTATCGATGTATCGCACACCCCCACGGCCGAAGAGCGCCTGGGCATTCTCAACCCGCTGCGCGCCTTCAACGTGGCCAATGCCGGCCCGGGCAACAGCCGAGATTTCGCCTTGCTGATCCGCGACGAGCACGACGAAATCCTCGGTGGGCTCTACGGCAAGCTGTTTTACCAGTGGATGTTCGTCGACCTGCTGACCGTGCCGGACCAGGCCCGGGGCCAAGGCATGGGTACCCGACTGATGCAAATGGCCGAGGCCTTGGCCCAGGAAAATGAATGCGTCGGGATCTACCTCGACACCTTCGACTTCCAGGCCCCTGAGTTCTACAAGAAGCTAGGGTTTAGCGAGATTGGCCAGATCGATGACTACCCGCCGGGGCACTCGCGGTTCTTTTTGCAGAAGCGCTTGAGACAGGTGTGATGTTCAAGCGGGTGGGGCGCAGTAGATCGACCCCTCATCGGAACGCCGCATCGCCCAGCCCTCTTCCCAGGGGGGAGAGGGGGAAAGGGAGCCGATCGTGGGCTTTTCAGAACCTGAGTTCAACTCGATATATCAGACCACCGCGCCCACCCAGTCACCTCGGTCAGCTCCCTCTCCCCTCTGGGGAGAGGGTTGGGGAGAGGGGGCGATTCCAGCCACACCGCCCCGATCCAGCCAGTCGCCCTACCTACAAACACGTCGCCAACGCCGCCAACCGGCGCTTGGCGACGAAGTCATCTTGCTTGGCGTAGTAATTGAGCGTGGTCCCGGCCGCGGTTTCGCGCACGTCGACGAAGGACTCCGCCGAGCGGGTGTACACGGTCGAACCGCCGCCCGCCGTGGGTTCCAGATAGGCACCGGCATCGACGCCAAACACCGCTTCGTCCTGCCAGGAGAATTGCACGCACTGGGCCACGACTTTTTCCGGTTTTTCCGAAGCCAGGACTTTGTACGGGGTTTTAGTGCGGGCGTCGTTCATGGCCGAACTGGCGCAACCGGCCAGCAGCGCAACGGCGCAAGCCGCCATCAGAATTCGCATCGTGTTCGCTCGTTGGAAAAAAGCGGACTGTAGCACCCGGGCAGCGGGTTTCGTTCTGCTTTACTGCATTTATCCGGCGACAGCGCTCGGCATTTGCCGCACTCTGTCGCGCCATAATCCGCCACTGCCCACTTTCCGGACCTGCCATGACCCCCAACGCCGCGTTCTACAAGCCGTCCACCGACTACGCCGACAAGCTGATCAGCCAGATCGGCCAGACCCCGACGTGGATCGCCAAGCGCATCGGCGTGACCGACAAGCGCATTCGCTACATCCTCGACGGCGAACGCACCGTCAAAGGCGAAACCACGCCGATCCAGATGACCTACACCGAGCAGTTCGCCCTCGAATGCCTGGCGGCTGAAGCCAAGGCCAACAAAGCCAAACCGGCTTAAATTAATTCTCAAGGAGCGACCATGGCGGCGACTGAACAGCAACACGAACAGGCGTTGAAGCGTTTCCTCGATGAACGCCCGGAACTGCGCGAACAACTGGACCACCTCAACCCGCTGCTGGCCCAGGCCAAGGGCGAGACCGTCGCGCAATACCGCGAAGAACGCCTGCACGAAGCGTTTGAAGCCGAGGCCGAGAGTCGGGGGGTGTTCGCCTGGGAATTGACCCTGCAACTGACCGCTGCTTCTGACGAGGAGTACCAGGCCCAGCGCCGGGAAGTGCATAAAGAAGTGGCGGAAATGGCCGGGATGGACTGGCTGGAGTATTGCGAGTTATATGGACTGGCCCATTAAGCCAGCCCGCCAAGGATGAGCCATCGCCCATGCTGCCCTCTCCCGCCAGCTCCCGCGCCAGCCCCGGTCACCTGCACACCCAGAAATGGCGCGGCCGCGTCGGCCTGAGCCTGGTGGCCAGCCTGTCGGTGCTGGCGGGGATGACCGATGCCATCGGCTTCATGGCCAGCGGCGATTTCGTCTCGTTCATGAGCGGCAACACCACGCGCCTGGCGGTGGCAATCAGCGATGGCGACCTCGGCTTGAGCCTGCGCCTGACGCTGCTGGTCGCCACTTTCATCATGGGTAATGCCTTGGGCATTGTGGTCAGCCGCCTCGGTGGCCGGCGCGCCCTGCCGCTGTTGCTGTGCATCGCTACCTTGCTCTGCGCCGCAGCCGCCTGGCCTTTCGAAGATCAACTGCCGGCGTTGCTGGCGGCGATTATCGCCATGGGCATGCTCAACGCCGCCGTCGAAGAAGTGAACGGGCTGCCGGTGGGCCTGACTTACGTCACCGGCGCCCTGTCGCGCTTCGGCCGCGGCCTCGGACGTTGGTTGCTCGGTGAGCGGCGCAATGCCTGGCGGGTGCAGCTGATTCCCTGGACCGGCATGTTCGTCGGCGCGGTGATCGGCGCCGTGCTGGAACATCATCTGGGGCTGAAGGCATTGCTGGTCAGCGGCGCGCTGGCGGCGGTGCTGGGGTTGTTGTCGCTGAAGATTCCGCGCAGGTGGCAGTTGGGGTATATGCCGCGGTGATCGTTTAAGGCAGGCACCATCCCTGTGGGAGCGAGCCTGCTCGCGAAAGCGGTGGGTCAGCGAATGAAGATGTTGAATGTACGGGCCTCTTCGCGAGCAGGCTCGCTCCTACAAGGGGATCTGTGTTTCGCTGAGCAGAAAGCTTTATCATGGCCGCAGTTTTTTCGCTGACCCGAGTTCGTCATGAAGTTCGCCATCGCGCTGTTTTCCGCCGCCCATGCGCCCTCGTCGCGCCGTGCCCTGCTGTTCGCCCAGGCGGCGCTGGCCGGCGGGCATGAGATTGTCCGGCTGTTTTTCTACCAGGATGGCGTCTACAACGCCGCCACCAGCCTGGTCACGCCCCAAGACGAACTGGACCTGCCGGCGCAATGGCGCACCTTCGTCAGCGATCATCAACTCGACGGCGTGGTGTGCATCGCCGCCGCCCTGCGCCGTGGCGTGCTAAATGCCGAAGAAGCCGAGCGTTATCAACGCAGCGCGGTGCAAGTGGAGGCGCCGTGGGAACTGTCCGGTCTCGGCCAGTTGCATGATGCGGCGCAAGACGCCGACCGTTTGATCTGCTTCGGAGCCGCGTGACATGGCCAAATCCCTGTTGCTCATCAGCCGCCAGGCGCCGTGGTCCGGCCCCGGTGCTCGCGAAGCCCTCGACATCGTCCTGGCCGGCGGCGCCTTCGACCTACCCATCGGCTTGCTGTTTCTCGACGACGGCGTGCTGCAACTGGCGGCGAAGCAGAACGCCAAGGCCCTGCAACAGAAAGACCTGAGCGCCAACCTGCAAGCGCTGCCGATGTTTGGCGTCGAAGACCTGTTTGTCTGCGCCGACAGCGCCGCCGAGCGTGGTCTCGATCCCTCGGCCTTGGCCCTGAGCGACGTGCAGTCGCTGGATGCTGCCGGCATTCGCGCCCTCATTGACCGTTATGACCACGTGATGACCCTCTGATGTCGACTTTGCATGTGTTGTCTCACTCCCCGTTCGGCGACAGCCGCTTGACCAGTTGCCTGCGTTTGCTCGGCAGCGCCGATGGGTTGCTGCTCACCGGCGATGCCGCCTACGCCTTGCAACCGGACACCGCGCCCCAAGCGGCGCTGCTCGCCCACGCCGGCCTGACGCTGTTTGTCCTGGCCGAAGACGCCGAGGCCCGGGCCCTGGCGATTCCGCATTGGGCGAAAGCCATCGACTACCCGGCGTTCGTCGAGTTGTCGTTGCACCACGACAAGGTCAACACCTGGCTATGAACTCGCTCACCGTCGGCGCCCGCGCCATCGAACTGGACAAGGACGGTTTCCTGGTGGACCTCAATGACTGGTCCGCCGAAGTCGCCGCCGGCTTGGCCGCCGCCGAGTCCATCGAGTTGAGCCCGGAGCACTGGGAAATCCTTGAACTGCTGCGGGCCTTTTATGCCGAATTCCAGCTATCGCCGGCCACCCGTCCGCTGATCAAATACACCGCGCTGAAACTCGGTGCGGACAAAGGCAACAGCTTGCACCTGAACAAACTGTTCAAAGGCACCCCCGCCAAACTCGCCGCGAAACTGGCGGGCCTGCCCAAACCGACGAATTGCTTATGACCGACTTCCCCGCCCTGACCCTCGAAACCCCGGCCGAGCACCCGTTCGCCACCTTCGTGCGCATCCTCGGCAAAGGCAAGCGCGGCGCCCGCAGTCTGACCCGCGAAGAAGCCCGCGAGGCCATGGGCATGCTGCTCGACGACAAGGTCGAAGAATCCCAACTCGGTGCCTTCCTGATGCTGCTGCGGCACAAGGAAGAAAGCGCCGAAGAACTGGCCGGTTTCACCGAAGCCCTGCGCGAGCGCCTCGACGCCCCGGCGCTGGCGGTGGACCTCGATTGGCCGACCTACGCTGGCAAGAAACGCCACTTGCCGTGGTACCTGCTGGCGGCCAAATGCCTGGGGCAGAACGGCGTGCGTATCTTCATGCACGGCGGCGGCGCCCACACCGCCGGGCGGCTCTACACCGAACAATTGCTCGACACCCTGAACATCCCGTTGTGCCGCACCTGGTCGCAGGTCGGCAGCGCGCTGGACAACGGCGGCCTGGCCTTTATGCCGCTGGTGGACTGGGCCGCGCCGCTGCAACGGATGATCGACCTGCGCAACACCCTCGGCCTGCGCTCGCCGATCCACTCCCTGGCGCGCATCCTCAACCCGCTGGGCGCCCGCTGCGGCCTGCAAAGCATCTTCCACCCCGGCTACCAGGCGGTACACCGCGACGCCAGTGGCTTGCTCGGCGACACGGCGATTGTGATCAAGGGCGATGGCGGCGAGATCGAAATCAACCCCGATGCCGACAGTCACCTGTATGGCACCACCGGCGGTATCAGCTGGGATGAGGAATGGCCGCAACTGTCAGCTCAGCGCCACGTCAAACCGGCGACCCTCGATCCTGAGCAGTTGAAAGCCCTGTGGCGTGGCGACGTGCAGGACAGCTATCCGCAACTCGCGCTGATCGCCACCATGGCCCTGGCCTTACGTGGTCTTGGCCAGACCCGCGAACAGGCCTTCGCCACCGCACAAACCTACTGGGATGCGCGCGACAGATCGATTTAACCGATCATAACTGCCCAACCTTTGATCTTTTTGTTCGAACTGATGGGAATAGACTCGACTCCATTCTTTATCAGTTCCCGGAGTGATCGAAATGGGTTTGTTAGTCGAAGGCCAATGGCGTGACCAGTGGTATGAAAGCAGCAAGGACGGCGCCTTCCAGCGTGAGCAAGCGCAACGCCGCAACTGGCTGACCCGAGACGGCAGCCCGGGCCCGAGTGGCGTGGGCGGTTTCGCCGCCGAGCCCGGGCGCTATCACCTGTACGTCTCGCTGGCCTGCCCGTGGGCACACCGCACCTTGATCCTGCGCAAGCTCAAAGGCCTGGAAAGCCTGATTGACGTGTCGGTGGTCAGTTGGCTGATGCTGGAAAACGGCTGGACCTTCGACCGCGACTTCGGCTCCAGCGGCGATAAGCTCGACAACCTGCGCTTCATGCACCAGCGCTACACCGCCGACACCGCGGACTACACCGGCCGCGTCACCGTGCCGGTAGTCTGGGACAAACAGCAACAACGCATCGTCAGCAACGAGTCGTCGGAAATCATCCGCATGTTCAACAGCGCCTTCGATAAGTTGACCGGCAACGACCTGGACTTCTATCCAGAGCACTTGCGCGGCGAGATTGACGCGTTGAACGAGCGAATTTATCCCGCAGTGAACAACGGCGTGTACCGCGCCGGGTTTGCCACCTCGCAGCCGGCCTACGAACAGGCCTTCGATGACGTGTTCAGCGAGCTGGATCATTTGGAATCGTTACTGGGCGAACGCCGTTACCTGGCGGGGGAATACCTGACCGAAGCGGACATTCGCCTGTTCACCACGCTGATTCGCTTTGATGCGGTGTACCACGGCCACTTCAAGTGCAACCTGCGACGCATCGCCGATTACCCGAACCTGTCGAACTGGCTGCGCGAGCTGTACCAATGGCCGGGCATCGCCGAGACCGTGGACTTCACCCACATCAAGAACCACTACTACGGCAGCCACAAGACCATCAACCCGACTGGTGTCGTGCCGAAGGGCCCGGAGCAGGACTTTACCGGTGCGCATGATCGGGGTCGGTTGAGTGGGAAAGGGGTTTTCCGCCAAGCCTGAGATCTTTACCGGTTTTGAGGGCCTCATCGCGAGCAGGCTCGCTCCCACAGGTTTGGTGGTGTTTACACGATTGTGAACACACCAGAGATCCCTGTGGGAGCGAGCCTGCTCGCGATTGGCCGCAAATCGGTCTCTAGACTTGCGCCTGAGCCCCTTCAAACCACGCCAGTTTCTCGCGCAATTGCACCACTTCACCGACGATCACCAGCGTCGGCGCATGCACTTCATGCTCCGCCACCAGTTGCGGCAAGTTGGCCAGGGTGCCGGTAAACACTCGCTGGTTCGACGTGGTGCCCTGCTGGATCAAAGCTGCCGGCGTATCCGCCGAGCGACCGTGCTGGATCAGTTGCTCGCAGATAATTGGCAAGCCCACCAGGCCCATGTAGAACACCAGGGTTTGCGCCGGGGCAACCAGGTCGGCCCACGGCAAATCACTGGTACCGTCCTTGAGATGGCCGGTGATGAACCGCACCGACTGCGCGTAATCGCGGTGGGTCAGTGGAATCCCGGCGTAGGCCGCGCAACCACTGGCAGCGGTGATACCCGGCACCACCTGGAACGGAATGCCATGGGCCGCCAGTTCTTCGATTTCTTCGCCACCACGGCCGAAGATAAACGGATCGCCGCCCTTCAAGCGCACCACGCGTTTGCCGGCCTTGGCCAGGTCCACCAGTTGCTGGTTGATCTGATCCTGAGGCACCGCATGATCGGCGCGCCGCTTGCCGACGTACACCCGCTCAGCATCGCGACGGCACAGTTCGAGAATCGCTGGCGCCACCAATCGGTCGTAGAGCACCACGTCGGCCTGTTGCATCAGGCGCAAGGCGCGGAAAGTCAGCAGATCGGGATCACCCGGCCCGGCGCCCACCAAATACACCTCGCCAGTGCCACTCGGCGCTTCACCGTTGATTTTGTCGATCAGCAAGCGCTCGGCTTCGGCGCCCTGCCCGGCCAGTTGCCGGTCAGCGATCGGCCCCTGGAACACGTCTTCCCAGAAGGCCCGGCGCTTCTGCACGTCCGGCAGCAGGTTTTTTACCTGATGGCGAAAGCGTGCCGCCAGACCGGCCAATTGACCGTAGGTCGAGGGAATCCAGGTTTCCAGCTTGGCGCGGATCAGCCGCGCCAGCACCGGCGCGTCGCCGCCGCTGGACACGGCGATGACCAGCGGCGAACGGTCGACAATGGCCGGGAAGATCACGCTGCACAGGGCCGGCGCGTCCACCACGTTGACCGGCACGCAACGCTTGTGGGCGTCCGCCGAGACCTGGGCATTCAGCGGTTCGTCGTCCGTCGCGGCAATGATCAGGCCGCAGCCGTCGAGGTCTGATTCGAGGTAGCCACGCAGCAAGCAGTCGCCACCACTGGCGGCCACCAGCTCGCTGAGCTGCGGTTCGATCTCAGGCGCGACCACCCGCAGCAGCGCACCGGCATCGGCCAGCAGGCGGGATTTGCGCAAGGCAATCTCCCCCCCACCGACGACCAACACACGACTGCCGCGAAGGTTATGAAACAGCGGCAGAAATTCCATTTAGCCGATGACCTCAAGGCCACCCATGTACGGCTTCAGCACCTCAGGCACACGGATCGACCCGTCGGCCTGCTGGTAGTTTTCCAGCACCGCCACCAGGGTACGACCGACCGCCAGGCCGGAACCGTTGAGGGTATGCACCAGCTCAGGCTTGCCGGTTTCCGGGTTGCGGAAACGCGCTTGCATGCGCCGGGCCTGGAAGTCGCCACAGTTGGAGCACGAAGAAATCTCGCGGTATTTGTCCTGGCTCGGGATCCACACTTCCAGGTCGTACGTCTTGACCGCGCTGAAGCCCATGTCGCCGGTGCACAGCGCCAGGGTGCGATAAGGCAGTTCGAGCAGTTGCAGGACTTTCTCGGCGTTGGCGGTCAGGCCTTCCAGCGCTTCCATCGAGGTCGACGGCTCGACCACTTGCACCATCTCGACCTTGTCGAACTGGTGCTGGCGGATCATCCCGCGAGTGTCACGGCCCGATGCGCCGGCTTCGCTACGGAAGCACGGGGTGTGGGCGACGAACTTGATCGGCAGCAGTTTCGCATCGACGATTTCGCCAGCGACGATGTTAGTCAGCGACACTTCGGCGGTCGGGATCAGGTACAGGTCGGCCTCGCCTTCGCGGCTGATCTTGAACAGGTCTTCTTCGAACTTCGGCAACTGACCGGTGCCTTGCAGCGCCGGCGCCTGGACCAGATAAGGCGTGTAGGCCTCTTCGTAGCCGTGTTCGCTGGTGTGCAGGTTGATCATGAATTGCGCGAGGGCGCGGTGCAGACGGGCAATCGGCCCGCGTAGCAGGGCGAAACGAGCGCCGGACAGCTTGGCGGCGGTTTCAAAGTCGAGCCAGCCGAACTTCTCGCCAAGGGCCACGTGATCCTGAACCGGGAAATCGAACGCAGTGGGCGTGCCCCAGCGACGCACTTCAACGTTGTCGTCTTCATCCTTACCGACCGGCACCGACCCATGGGGCAGGTTGGGGATGCCGAGGACGATTGCATCAAGGTCAGTCTGGATCTGGTCCAGTTCGACTTTACCGGCGCTCAACTCGTTGGCCATGCGCTCCACGTCCGCCATCAACGGGGCGATGTCTTCGCCGCGCTGCTTGGCCTGACCGATGGATTTGGAGCGCGCGTTACGTTCAGCCTGCAGGGCTTCGGTGCGGGTCTGGACGGTCTTGCGCTGTTCTTCCAGCGCTTCGATGCGCGCAACATCCAGCACAAAGCCACGGGATGCCAGGCGGTCCGCTACGTCCTGGAGGTTGCTACGTAACAGTTTGGAATCGAGCATGTCGGTCTCTCGTTTATCAAAGTTTGGTCAAGGACAGGCCGGCCCAGGTGGCAAGCAGCCCGCCGAATACGCTGATGGCCAGATAACCGAAGGCTATCGGGGCCTGGCCGCTTTCCAGCAAGCGCAGCGTATCCAGTGAAAAGGATGAAAACGTGGTCAGGCCGCCGACAAAACCGACGATCAGACCCGCGCGAATTTCAATCGGCACTTCCGGACGCAGCAAAAACCAGCCGTAGAGCAAACCGATGATCAAGCAACCGACCAGGTTCACCGCCAGGGTCGCGGCGTAGAAATGCCGTGGCCAATGGGCGTTGACCCAAGTGCCGGCTGCGAAACGCAGTAATGTACCAGCGATACCGGCCACGGACACCGCAAGAATCGTTCGAATCACTATTTTCTCCGCTGCCGAGGGCTGAGCCGGTCAAGTTGGGCGAGGTGGTTGAGCTTTTCGCCGATCTTCAACTCCAGGCCACGGGGCACCGGTTGATAGAAATGCAGCGGTTCGAGTTCTTCCGGGAAGTAGTCTTCGCCAGCGGCGTAGGCGTCCGGCTCGTCGTGGGCATACCGGTATTCTTCGCCATAACCCAGTTGTTTCATCAACTTGGTCGGCGCGTTACGCAGGTGCAGCGGCACTTCGAGGGAACCGTATTGCGCGGCGCTGCTCAGCGCGGCCTTGAAACCCATGTACACCGCGTTGCTTTTCGGCGCACAGGCCAAGTAGGTAATCGCCTGGGCCACCGCCAACTCGCCTTCCGGACTTCCGAGCCGCTCCTGCACTTCCCAGGCCGCCAGGCACAGGCTGAGGGCACGCGGGTCGGCGTTGCCGATGTCTTCGCTGGCCATGCGCACCACGCGCCGGGCCAAGTACAACGGATCGCAACCGCCATCGATCATCCGCGCAAACCAGTACAGCGCGCCATCCGGGTTGGAGCCACGCACCGACTTATGCAGAGCGGAAATCTGGTCGTAGAAGGCTTCACCGCCCTTGTCGAAACGCCGCCGGGTGTCGCCGAGCAGACTTTGCAGCAAATCGGTGCCGATTTCGCTATCGTCTTCGGCCAGGTCGGAGGCATTTTCCAGCAAGTTGAGCAGGCGCCGGCCATCACCGTCCGCCGCCGACAGCAGCATCTGGAAACCTTCGTCGCTGAGAGTCAGTTGACGCTTGCCGAGGCCGCGCTCTTCCGTCAGGGCGCGCTGCACCAGTTTGCGCAAGGCGGTTTCGTCGAGGCTTTTCAGCACATAGACTCGCGCCCGGGACAGCAAGGCGTTATTCAGTTCGAACGAGGGGTTTTCAGTGGTGGCGCCGATGAAGATCAGCGTGCCGTCTTCGACGTAGGGCAGGAACGCGTCCTGCTGGGATTTGTTGAAGCGGTGCACTTCGTCGACGAACAGGATGGTCCGCTTGCCATACTGGCCGGCCTGTTGCTTGGCGATTTCCACCGCCTGACGGATTTCCTTGACCCCGGCCAGCACCGCCGAGACGGTTTCAAAATGCGCGTCCGAGACTTCCGCCAGCAACCGCGCCAGGGTAGTTTTACCGACGCCCGGCGGGCCCCAGAAAATCATCGAATGCAGGGCACCCTGCTCCAGGGCTTCGCGCAAAGGCTTGCCGCGAGCCAGCAGGTGTTCCTGACCGACGTACTCGTCCAGATTGGCCGCACGCAAGCGGGCGGCCAGGGGTTGAGCGATCGGGGCGCGGCTGAACAGGTCCATGACGTACGGTTGAAACCTCGGATTATCGAAGAATTCTGTGGTGAGGGGGCTTGCCCCCGTTCGGCTGCGAAGCAGTCGTAAAACCATGAGACGCGGTGTATCTGAAGCCATTCGGGGTCAGGTTTTTTTTTGGGGGGGGCTGCTTCGCAGCCCGACGGGGGCAAGCCCCCTCACCACAGGCAAGCCCCCTCACCACAGGCAAGCCCCCTCACCACAGGCAAGCCCCCTCACCACAGGCAAGCCCCCTCACCACAGGCAAGCACACTCACAACAGGCAAGCCACTCACCACAGGCAAGCACACTCACAACAGGCAAGCCACTCACCACAGGCAAGCACACTCACAACAGGCAAGCCGCTCACCACAGGCAAGCACACTCACAACAGGCAAGCCACTCACCACAGGCAAGCACACTCACAACAGGCAAGCCACTCACCACAGGCAAGCCCGCTCACCACAGAAGACCGCTCCCGGGTCTTACGCCTTACTCTTGAATGACGTCCGCCCCTTTGGGGATGTCGAACTTGAACTTGGACGCGGGGATTGGCTCGTTGGCCTTGACCCCGGTGAACAGGATATTGGTGCGCTGGCCGACGCTGTCGATCAGTTGCATGTCATTGATCAGGCCTTTGCGGAACGACAGGCGCAGGCTGTCGAACAGCGTGTCCTTGGTTTTCGGCTTGAGGGTGAAGTCGATCACGTCGCCGGCTTCCTTGGCACTGATGTCGAAGCTCTGGTTGATCTTCGACACGTCCCCGGACAGCAGCAGCGCAGGGGTCTGGGTCAGGCGCACGTCGAGGGTCTTGATGGTGACTTGCTCGAGGTCCGGGTCCCACAGCGAGACCTTCTTGCCATCGGACACCACCAGGGTTTCGTTCGGTGCATCGGTGTGCCAGTTGAACAGGCCCGGGCGCTGCAAAGTCATTTCACCGGTGGTGTCCTGCAGCTGGGTGCCGCCGCCGTCCAGGGTCAGTTGCGAGAAACGCGCGGTCAGGGTCTGGGATTTTTCCAGCAGTTGGGTCAGGCGCGCCACGTCCTTGTCATCGGCGTGGGCCGAGAGCGTGGTCAAAGCCAGTACCGGCAGCAACAGCATGCGGATAAGACGCATGGGAGTCCTCATAACATTCGTGGGAGTGTGGGGCGGCCTGTTCGGCCACCCCTTGTCAATTCAGGTCAGTCGCGCATAGGTCCAGGCGCGAGCACTTCGCGGGAACCGTTGGTGTTCATGGCCGTCACAACCCCGGCCATTTCCATGGCTTCGATCATGCGCGCGGCACGGTTGTAGCCGATCTTCAGCTTGCGCTGGACCGCGGAAATCGACGCCCGGCGGCTTTCCAGCACGAACTGCACCGCTTCGTCGTAAAGCGCATCGGACTCACTGTCCTCGTCGCCACCGCTGCTGCCGCCGTCAAAACCGCTGCCCGGTTCTTCGACACCGGCGAGGATGTCGTCGTTGTATTCCGGCGCGCCGCGCAGTTTCCAGGCTTCCACCACCCGATGCACTTCATCGTCGGAGACGAACGCACCGTGGACCCGGATCGGCAGGCTGGTGCCCGGTGGCATGTAGAGCATGTCACCGTGGCCGAGCAGTTGTTCGGCACCGCCCTGGTCGATGATGGTCCGCGAGTCGATCTTGCTCGACACCTGGAACGCCATTCGGGTCGGAATGTTGGCCTTGATCAGGCCGGTGATCACGTCCACCGATGGCCGCTGGGTCGCGAGGATCAAGTGGATACCGGCAGCCCGGGCCTTCTGTGCGATACGGGCGATCAGTTCTTCAACTTTCTTGCCGACGATCATCATCATGTCAGCGAATTCATCCACCACCACCACGATGGTCGGTAGCTTGTGCAGCAATGGCGCTTCGTCGTGGATGCTTTCGCGCTTGTACAGCGGATCGGTCAACGGCGTGCCGGCGTCTTCCGCCTCTTTGACCTTGTGGTTGAAGCCGGACAGGTTCCGCACGCCCATCTTCGCCATCAGCTTGTAGCGCCGCTCCATCTCCGCCACGCTCCAGCGCAGGGCGTTGGCCGCGTCCTTCATGTCGGTAACCACTGGGCACAGCAGGTGCGGAATGCCTTCGTAGATCGACAGCTCAAGCATTTTCGGGTCGATCATGATCAGCTTGGCGTCTTCCGGGCCGGACTTGAACAGGATCGACAGGATCATCGCGTTCACGCCCACCGACTTACCGGAACCGGTGGTACCGGCCACCAGCAAGTGCGGCATTTTCGCCAGGTCGGTGATTACCGGTTTGCCGCCAATGTCGTGGCCCAGGGCCAGGGTGACCGGCGATTTGAAGTTGTCGTATTCCGGCGACGACAGCACTTCGGAGAAGCGCACGATTTGCCGGTCTTCGTTGGGAATCTCGATACCGACCGTGGTCTTGCCCGGAATCACTTCCACCACCCGTACGCTGGTCACGGCCAGGGAACGGGCCAAATCCTTGGCCAGGTTGGAAATGCGGCTGACCTTGACCCCGGCGGCCGGCTGGATTTCGTAACGGGTAATCACCGGGCCCGGGTGGATCGAATCCACCGAGACTTCGACGCCGAATTCCTTGAGCTTGATTTCCAGCAAGTGGCCCACGGCGGCCAGGGATTCCGGCGAGTAGTTGAGCTGTTTCTTTTCCGCTGGGTCGAGAATCGAGATTGGCGGCAAGGTGCCTTCCACGGCGCTGTCGACGAACAGCGGCGCCTGCTTCTCTTTCTGCACGCGCTTGCTCGGCTCCGGCGGCCGGGTCGGGGCCGGGGCGATCACCGGCGGCACCTGTTTCTCGCGCTCGGACATGTGCTTGCTCAAGGCCTGCTCGCGCTCGATCAGGCGCTCCTTGACCTTGGCTTGTTCGCGCTTGTCCGGCACGGTGGGCGCCACGACGTCTTGAACCCGGTCGTCGACTTCACGCAATTGCGCGACCAGCTGTTTACGCTCGGTGCGCGCCGACCACCAACGGTTGGCGGCACCCTGGAACAGCTCGAACAGGTCGAGGGTGATCTTGCCGGTGACGTCCATCACCTTGAACCACGACAGGTCGGTGAACACCGTCAGGCCGAACAGGAACAGGGCAATGAACAGCAAGGTGCTGCCCTGGATATTCAAGGCATTGCGCGCCAGGTCGCCGAGGCTTTCGCCTAGCGCACCGCCGGCACCGGCTGGCAGGCCCGTGGCGGCGTGGAAATGGATATGCGCCAGCGCGGCGCCGGACAACACCAGGAACACCAGGCCAATCAGGCGCCAGGAAAACAGCCAGCCGCTCCACTGCCAGGGCTCGTGGCGCTGACGGAAAATCTGGTAGGCCTTGATCGCCAGCAGCAACGGGAAGATGTAGGCGAAGTAACCCAGCACCATGAACAGGATGTCGGCACTGTAGGAACCGGCGGGGCCGCCGAAATTCTGCACGTCGTCGATCTTGCTATTGTGGCTCCAGCCCGGATCATCCTTGCCGTAGGTCAACAGGGCCATCATGAGGAACAGGCACAGGGCGCCGATGGCAATCAGCGCACCTTCCTTGAGCCGGTAGTGCAAATGCTGGCGCCAAAGCGGAACTACTGTTTTAGGTGCTGCGGTGGATTTCTTCAAAACGCGTCTTTTCCTGCGCCAATGGCGCGTCCATCTGTTGAATGACGATAAAAAACTGCCCAATCCAGGCAGGTAACAAAATTAACGAGCACAACCGAGACTACTTTTAACACTCTGTTTGCGGATTTCGAAGCTCACCCTGCGCCGCCCCGGCATTGTACGGGTTTGGCCGGGCGATGCCAGATTCCGCCGATCAAGTCACAGCATAGCCAATCGGTCACGACACGCCGTTCAATTTGAGCACGCATTGTCTTTTGTGACAAAGGCTTATGCGGTGTTTCTCGCAACAAGGCCGAGCATTGATGCCGCGCCATGCAACCGTTGCGGAAATATGCCGAATACTTAATCTGCCGATCGTCTACGACCACAGTCTCGGCACCAAGTTGCAAGCGGCACAAGGCCGCTTGCATGCACAGGCCCGGTGCCGAAGAATGCCCCGACGTCCATGCGGTTTGACGATTCACTGCGCGACAGGCAACGTTGCGCGCCACTGCCCTCCCCTTCTGCAAGCCCGACTGCCATGCTGACTTGGTTACAACGTGACAACCTGAGTTTCCCGCCGCTGGCCAAAGCCATGCGCGACCCCAACGGATTGCTGGCCGCCGGCGGCGACTTGTCGGCCGATCGGCTGATACAGGCGTATCGTCATGGCTGCTTTCCGTGGTTCTCAGAGGGTCAGCCGATCCTCTGGTGGTCACCGGACCCGCGCACCGTGCTGTTTCCCGACGAAGTGCATGTATCCCGCAGCCTCGGCAAATTGTTGCGCCAGCAGCGCTACCGCGTGACCTTCGATCAGGACTTCGCCGCCGTGATCCGTGCGTGCGCCGCGCCACGGGACTACGCCGACGGCACCTGGATCACCGAGGCGATGCAAACCGCTTATCTGGAACTGCATCGCCGAGGCCATGCGCACTCGGTGGAAGTCTGGGACGGCGAGGTGCTGGTCGGCGGCTTGTATGGCCTGGCCATGGGACAGTTGTTTTTCGGCGAGTCGATGTTCAGTCGCGCCGACAACGCCTCCAAGTTCGGCTTCGTCACCCTGGTGCGGCATCTGCAAGACTGGGGCTTTGTGCTGATCGATTGCCAGATGCCCACCGAGCACTTGCACAGCCTCGGCGCCCGCTCCATTCCCCGAGATGACTTTGCCGCTTACCTGGCCCGACACCTGGACCAGCCCAACCGCGCCACGTGGGTTTGCTAAGCGACTTTTGCGCGGGTGGCTTACACTTATTCAAACGCTATATTCCGAGGGTTGATCATGACCGAGTTGGCGCGCTTGAAGTTCTATGCCACTCAACCTCACTCATGCAGTTATCTGCCCGAGGAGCAGGCCACGACCCTGTTTCTCGACCCTAGCCAGCCCATGGATGTGCATGTCTACGCAGACCTGTCGGAAATGGGTTTTCGGCGTAGCGGCGATCACCTGTACCGCCCGCACTGCCAGAATTGCAACGCCTGCGTCCCGGCGCGGATTCCCGTGGCGCAGTTCCTGCCTAACCGCCAGCAGAAACGCATCCTCAAGCGCAACGCCGACTTGCAGGTGCGCCCGGCCAAACCCTGCTTTAGCGAAGAATATTTCGACCTGTATCAGCGCTACATCGAACAACGGCATGCCGACGGCGACATGTACCCGCCGAGCCGCGATCAGTTTTCCACCTTCCTGGTCCGCGACCTGCCGTTTTCCCGTTTCTACGAATTCCGCCTCGACGGCCGGTTGCTCGCAGTGGCGGTGACCGATTTACTGCCGAACGGTCTGTCGGCGGTCTACACCTTTTATGAACCCGAGGAAGAGCGCCGCAGCCTTGGTCGTTTCGCGATCCTGTGGCAGATCGGCGAGGCCCGGCGGCTGGGGCTCGAGGCGGTTTACTTGGGTTACTGGATCAAGAACTGTAAGAAAATGAACTACAAGACCCAATATCGGCCGATTGAACTGCTGATTAATCAACGCTGGGTCATCCTGAACTAGCCCATTCCGTAAAGCCCTTGGCTTAAACCCCATTTTTCGGGCACAATGCACGCCGCTTTTGCCTGGCGCAGTTGCACCGGGCCATTCATTGGACACCGAGGGCTTTACTGCATGTCGAAAGAAGACAGCTTCGAAATGGAAGGCA
>Ga0247742_10000043_pt1 | contig 111478 bp, 121 predicted proteins | sample UWRJL208509C2_FD_180944 | JGI IMG/M metagenome (GOLD analysis project Ga0247742, IMG submission 180944) | Plant litter microbial communities from Arlington Agricultural Research Station in Wisconsin, United States - UWRJ-L208-509C-2 | ecosystem: Environmental > Terrestrial > Plant litter >...
AGCCAGCTTGCAGGGCCTGGTTGGAGGGTTGTTCAGTGGTAGGGCGTACGGGCCAGCGTTCACTCAGCTGCTGGGTGCATTGCTGCAGGACACGCTGCCAGCGACTGGAAGGGGCAGTGTTCATTTTCCGTTGCTGTAATGGTCGATCTGCTGCCAAACGATGGTCAAGCTGATCTGTTGTTCTTCGGCCAGCATCATCATGGCGTCGAGCTGATCCTCGGTACCATCTTGCGCGCGCAGCTGGCACCATCGCTGCCAGAGTGCATGTTCCTGGGCTTCGCTCAAATGCTGAGGGCGGCCTTTACGAGCTTCTATCTTGAGTAAACGTCGGCGCAGGGCGGTTTCCGAATGCGCCAAACCGAAGCACTGATACATGATGGTACTGCTGGCGCCGAGCTTGAGCGCTCGGTTGATCAAGCGCTCGTTCTGCTCGTCGCGTTCGGCTTGTTCGATCAATCGATGCAGCACCGGCGAATCAATCTTGACCTCAACCCAGGGTACGGTGGCGTGGGCCAGGCGTGACAGCGTGGTGGGCGGTAAGGATTGCAACAGGTAGATGTCGTCCTCAACCAGTCCGAGTGCTTTACAGCGCTGCAGGTTACCCAGGCGCAGTTCGTGTAGCACCTGGGTCAGCATGGCCTGGTTGAGCACATGGAAGGACAGGTTCATGGCAGCTCCTTCGGTGAGTCATCTTCAGGGGTAAGTGTTAAGTCGATCAGGCGACGGGCCAGGCGGATCAGGCGATACAGTTTGATTAACAGTCTGTCGGGCAGCCGCTCCAGTCCCACATCCATGGCGGGACGGTCTGGCAACGGAAGTTGGTAAATTCCCAGCAGCAGCTGGCCGAACAGCGCTGACGGCAGTTGCTTGCGGTCCTCCCAGTTGACGTCGTCTTGAGCGCGCAGCAGGGCCATGAGCAGTAGGTGAATGCCGGTTGCGCGAGGCGCTGCAAGATCCACTCGCTCGATGTTCATGGCAAAGCCCAAGCCTATTTGCTGATCGACGATGCTCTCGGGGTCTCCGGTATAAGAGGCCATTTCCCGCGCCAGTGTGGCAATGGCGGTTCGCAGTTGTTCGGGGCTATCCAGTGTTGGTGCGATGGTCCAGATGTCGTCGATCGCATAGGTGTCGACCGAATTTGCTGCGTCTGCGGCGGTCTCGCGATCGATCTGTTCACGAATCTGTTGAACGCGTGATGGAGGACTGACCGCTGAAACGACGTTCGTTCCAGGCGGTGTAAGCAATTCCTCTCGCGTTGGTTTTATCTGGGGGCTTCCATCCGTTGATTTGGAATGGGGCTCGGAGGACGGAGCTCCTGCCGCGGCGATATCAACGCTTGGCAGATGGTTGTTCTCTGAGGGTGTGGTCACGACGGTGCCCGGCGTTGAGATGACCCGTTGGGTATCGCTCAGTTCCAAGGCCAACATACGGTAGGACTGTCCGAGCAAGTGGCTCATGCGTTCGAGTAGCTCATCCTTAATCCGCTCAAGATCGAACGACTCAGGATCGGCGTCGAAGCCAACCAGGGTTTTGAGCCAGAATGCGGCGAATGCATCGGTGGCGTTTGGATAACGGTTCCAGGTTCGTTCGGTCTGACTGCGCAGACTGATGAGGCGCTCGATCTGTGACTTGCCTAACCCGGCATACAGGGCTTGTGGAATGGCGGGCAGCAGGTGTTCAAGGGTGTCGAGCATCCGGCTGATGTGCGACTGCGAAATCGGATAGCCTCCTGCGGTAAGACGTGCTGCCAGTTCCCGTTGTGAGAGCACAGGTGCTTCTGCTTCGAGCATGGTTTTGAGTTTGGCTACCGCCAGAGCTCGTTCGATGAACGTGAGTTGGCCGTGCAGATCGCTTTCGGCCAGATGGCCGAGTAGGGCAGTGATTTCATTGCTCCAAGGGCGGAACAGGCAATGAATCCGAAAGAAGCGCTCGTCGCGGGTTTCTTGCCACAGCTCGCCGAGAATCGCCAAGCGTGTGTTACCGCCGTTGCGGATGATGAAATAGGCTTCACCCGGGCGTCGGGTAATCGGTGGCGGTTGATCCAGCCCACGTTCACGGATCGAAGCCTTGATATCGTCGTACAGCGGATTACGAATGAAACGCGGGTTGTGTTCGTAGGGCCGCAACTGCTCCAGAGTCATCACCATAGGTGTGTCAGTAACTGGATCGGATAGTCGCTCCAGTTCTTGACCCCGGGGGAAATGATCCAGGTTCAGCTTGCCGGTGATCTCCTCCTGACTGAGCTTCTTCATTTGAATTGCCTCAGTTAACGTCGGTTACGCAAATGGTCACCAACCTCAAACTTGACGATCTCGGCAGTGCCGGACCTTTCGAAATGACGGGAGAGTTCTGCGAGGAACCGCCCCATTGCAGAACGCCCACCCGGCAGGCGAAAGACCACGGTGCAGTACTCCTCGCAAGGGGAGTGGTATGGTTGAATGGAGGGTGGAGCGATGATGGGAAGCTGATCCAACATCAAATGACTCCTTGCCAAACGCTGTTGGCCTCAAGGTCGATAAAAATGGTTTGGCGAGAGTTGCCGGCTAGGAGCTGCATCTCATCGAACCTCCGGGCATTTGCCCAACCTAGAGATGGCTTTGCGCCATTCCGGAAACAGTTCGATGGCCAACGCCTGCATGGTTTCCAGTGCTGATGGAAAGCGGCGCTCACGCGACTGGTGCGTCTCGACTCGATGGACTGGTAGGCCAAGGGAAGCGGCGTTGAGATACGCCACTCGGTTAGGAACTATGGTTTCTAGAATCGAGATATTGTTGTTTCCAGTGAAGGTCTCGCGCAGGCCTCGGATGATCAGCCTGGCGTCCACACGAATGGCGTTGACTTGGTTCAATAGCAGTCGCAAAGGTGGCGGTGTAATGCCCAAGTGACGGAATGGTTCGAGTTCGCCGAGGAGCTTCAAGGTCCCGCGCTGAAGTTCGCGAGCGGCAAGCATTTCTGGCGTGATGGGAGAGAGGGCGAGGTCAGAAGCTAGGATGGCCATCTCCAGCAGTACGTTGCGTGCGCCTTGGGTGTCGACTAACAGCAGGTCATAACTGAGGCGAAAATTGTCGAGCAAGTTACGCAGCCGTAATCGCCCATCGGGGGCGTGCAGCAGCAAGGTGCTCAGTCGACCTTGATCGTCGTTGGATAGGATCAAATCGAGCCCATGAATGACTGTCTTGGAAACAATCTCTGCAAGCGTTGTTAGGTTGAGTGCGATGAACTCGTATGCACCCGCATCAGCCTTCTGTTTCAAGGCGTAATAGCTGGAGAGGGTAGGCTGGCTATCCAGGTCCAGCAGCAGAACGCGCAGACCCGCATCTGCCAGAAGACCGCCGAGATTCGCGGCCACCGTTGTTTTGCCCACGCCGCCTTTGGTGGAAACCACCGATACCACACGCATAACGTCAGCCCTGCTGCGCCAAGCGCTCGCTGACCCACCGCTCGATTTCCAGCGAGTCCCAGCCCACAGCGCGCAATCCAATGCGTTTAGCCTGAGGAAATTTCCCTTCCTTCATCAGGTTGTAGATGTGAGCCCGTTTGAAGCCGGTTTTTCGTTCGACTTCTTCGCGCCGCATGATGTGGCGTTCGGGTGATGGCTGAGGCTGAGATGTGTCGGTGGTTGTTTTGGATTGCATGGTCGTCATTCCTTGGAGCCTGATAGCGCCAATTGGTAAGAGACCTGAATTCAAAAACAGAAAAGTCCGGCAGTCATTGCAGTGCAATCGTACCTATTGCAGTGCAATGACTGCCGGACTTATGTTCGGGAAAGGCTCCGCCGGGCGGCGGCGAATTTCTCGTCGAGAGAGCGTTTGCTCAAACCTCGCGTGCCTTCATAGTGCGCAGTTATTGAGTTAACGATAGCGGCTTGGCTATCGAATACGGAGTTGGGTTTTCCAGCTGGTGAGGATCCGAGGAGGGTCTCGAGTAAGGCGCCGATTACATGCAGATATCCAGTTTCGCTGCGCTCGGTGAGCTTACCTTGTGCTTTAACGAGTGCACGTAAGCTTTCCCGTTCCAAACCGATAGCTTTGAGTTCTTCAAGGAGCTCACGAAGGGCGGCATCACTCGCTTTGAGCTCCACCTCCAGCGCCTCTCGGTCAGCTCGCAACGCCAGGTAAGTACCAACGCTGATTTGTTCATTCTCAGCGGACAGTTTTCCAAACAGAAAAGCCGGACGCTGATCGGGATAATGATGAAACATCCACCATTTTAGGTCTGTATGCCTGACAGTGAGCAGCCGGCAGTCGATGGGCGTACCTGGTGCTACCGTTACACCAAAATAACCAAACGGAAGATCATGGTTGCGCACTGCATCGAAGATTTTTTCGGTGGCGGCATGGAGGCATGGCCATTGAGGGAACGTCTTCGACAATACAGCCTGGCAATCATTGGCGGACTCAAGGATTAGAGACTCATGAGCCATCAGATTGCACCATCGGATAGCTACTTCGATGGGGCGATAGAACACTTTTGCATGCGTATCGCAGCTGTGAGGGGTGTACATATTGGCGGCCTCAGGTCTGAGGGAACAGATCCGCGAGGTACGTTTTAGAGGCTTATACGGGCCTGAGCTTCCGTGCGGTGGCTGTTCCTTGAGTCGGTTCGGTATATTGTCAAATTGACGCCTGTTTGAAGGGACGGGTTAATTGATCATTCTGCATCTCAAGATCCTAAGCAGTGAGCGAGCAATGCGGACGCGTACTCACTGGGCGGAGGAGATCGAAGTTCTGTTTTCTTTTGAGTCTTAGCTTGCGGTTATCTGTTGCTCCCACACCGGTACGTCGCCAAACCTTGCGGTCAGAAAATCAATCAAACAACGCGTTTTGTACGGTAGTTGCTGACTGTGGGGAAACAGCGCGTAAATCGACCCATGCAACAACGGCAAATGCGGCATCAGCACTTCCAGTTGCCCCGCCGCGACGGCCGAGCCGATCAGGTAGGTGTGCAACAACCCAACTCCGCCGCCGGCGATTACCGCTTCGCGCAGGGAAAAACTGCTGTCCAAGGTCATCGCCGGGTTGAGCGCCGTGGGCCGTTGTTCCGGGTCGAGCCGGGCGAGCCAGTCCGACCAGTATGACCACTCCTTGTCATGCCGCAGGCAACGGTGATCGACCAAATCCTTGGGTTCGACCGGGCGCCTGTGGACCGCCAGATAGTCCGGTGACGCGACCAGCACCAGGCGATTCTCTACCAGCCGCCGCTGGACCAGTTGCGTGTCCGACAGCACCGCCACGCGAATGGCAACGTCAAATCCTTGGGAAAACATGTCGGCGAAGTATTCGCCGCAATTGAGCTCGACGCCGATGTCCGGGTAAGCCTTCTGGAAATCCACCAGTGCCGGTGCCAGGTGCAGAGCGCCGAAGGCCGGCGGTGCGGTAATCAGCAAGCGGCCCTGAGGTTTGGAGTGATACTCGGCGACTTCCCGTTCCGCTTCACGCCAGTCGTTGAGCAGCACTCGCGCCCGTTGCACAAAGCGTTCACCGGCTTCGGTAGGCGCCAGATGCCGCGTGTTGCGGTTAAGCAGCCTGGCTCCCAGGCGTTCTTCGAGCCGGTTGATTTCATGGCTGACCACCGACTTGGAAATTCCCAAGGCATCACCGGCGGCGCGCATGCTGCCGGTTTCGACGATTTTCATCAGCAGGGAAATGACTCGGAACTGATCCATGGCGCCTCCGAAGATAACGTTCTTGCACGCAGGACATGGAGTCAGATTAACGCAATTACCGCAGCCTGCGTCCTGAATTACAGGACACTGTATCGGCGAGAAGCCGTTCGTTGAATGACGCGAGTGGTTGGCATACTCGATCCATCAGCCAACCGAGGACACACTCATGTTCAACAAACACGCCCTGACCCCCGACACTGTTTCCGCGCCGGTCGGACCCTACTCCCACAGTTATGCGGTCGATTCGGGCACTACTCGCACCATCTACGTCGCCGGCCAGTGCGGCACGCTGCTGGACGGCAGCATCGTCGGCGACAACGACATGTACGCCCAGACCCACCAGACCCTGCTCAATATCCAGCACATCCTCGCAGCCAACGGCGCGACTTTTGCCGACGTGATCAAGACCACCACCTACCTCACCGACATTGAACGCCGTGCAGACGTGAGCAAGGCCCGGGCCGGTTTCCTGCCCACCCCGCCACCGCCGAGCACCCTGATTGAAGTGTCGCGGCTGATCGACCCTGACTACCTGATCGAAATCGAAGTGGTTGCCGTGATCGAAGTGCCCTGCGCCTGACCTTCATCCCTGCCGACGCCCATAACAATAATGGAAGCAGCCATGCAGATATTTTTCGCAGAAATGATTGGCTCCATGTTCTTGCTGACCATCGGCTTCTCGTCGATCGCCGTGGACTTACTGCATAAGAGCTGGGGCAAGGGTTCTGGCTCGCTGATGCAGGGTTTCGCCTGGGGAGTCGGCCTGGCCATGGGTTTGCTGGCGGCGATTGCCCTCGGCTCGCAGGGCCACGTCAACCCGATGGTGACGATCGCATTTATCGTCGCCGGGATCTTTCCCCTGGCCGACGCGCCGGTGTATTTCGCCGGGCAGATTGCCGGCGGGTTGCTGTCCGGGGTACTGGTCTGGCTGTTATACCTGCCTCATTGGCAAGTCACCGAAGACCCGGAGCTCAAGCTCGCGTGCTTCGCCATGGGACCGGCCATCCGCAAACCCTGGGCCAACCTGCTGGCCGAAGGGCTGTCGTTCTTCATTTTCGTGGTGGGCATCTTTGCCATCCTCAAGACCGTGTTCCCCCTGGGCTTCGTGCCCGGTTGCCTGGCCACCGGCTTGTGGCTCAGCGCGACGTTCTGCGCCACGGGCGGGCAGATCGGTTGCGGCTACGGCATCGACCTGTTCACCCGGCTGGCCCATCAATTGTTGCCGATTGCCGGCAAAGGCCCGTCCGACTGGCGCTACGCCTGGGTGCCGCTGCTGGGCCCGGCTATCGGCGCGGTCTCCGCGGCGCTGGTGTCCCGCGCCGTGGGTTTCATCTAGTCACAGGTTCACGCAATCGTTGAAGAGGAGTCGTTCCCATGCCACGCCAAACCCTGCAACCCCCGCAGTTGTTTTCCAGCAAACACTGGGGCTTTTCCCAGGTGGTCATCTGCGAGCCGGGGCGCCATGTGCACATCGCCGGCCAGGTGGCCTGGGATGCCAACCAGCAATGCAACGCGGAAGGTCTGGAAGGCCAGTTCCGCCAAGCGCTCAAGCACGTGTTCATTGCCCTGGAAGCGGCCGGCGGCCAGCCCGATGACTTGCAGATTCTGCGGCTGTACATCCCCGGCTTCAAGTCCGGCCCGGAGGCCGATGTGATCGCCAAAGTGCTGGTCGAGACCTTCGGCAGCGACAACCCGCCCGCCTCCTCCTGGATCGGCGTGCATTCCCTGGCCCAACCCGAGTACCTGATCGAAGTGGAAGCGCTGGCCATCGTGCCGATCCGCTGAATCCTGATCCACCGGAGAAGAAGATGAAGATTCACCCGAATTTGATCGACGGCGAATGGCTCGGCGGCCAGGACGGCGTCGATAACATCAACCCCTCGGACACCCGCGAAGTGGTCGGCCAGTACGCTCGCGCCACGGCTCGCCAGGCCGACGCGGCGATTGCCGCCGCCAGCGCCGCGTTCCCGACCTGGTCACGCTCGGGAGTGCTGCAACGGCATTCGATCCTGAAGAAAACCGCTGATGAATTGCTCGCCCGCAAGGACGAACTTGGCGCACTGCTGGCCCGGGAAGAAGGCAAGACCTTACCCGAAGCCATCGCCGAAACCGTGCGTGCAGCGCAGATCTTCGATTTCTTTGCCGGGGAAGCGCTGCGCCTGGCGGGCCAGGTATTGCCATCAGTGCGACCGGGCATCGCTGTCGAAATCACCCGCGAGCCTCTGGGGCCAATCGGCGTGATCACCCCATGGAATTTCCCGATCGCCATCCCCGCCTGGAAAATCGCCCCCGCGCTGTGCCACGGCAACACCGTGGTGTTCAAACCCGCCGAACTGGTACCCGGCTCGGCCTGGGCGCTGGTGGACATCCTGCACCGCGCCGGTCTGCCCAATGGTGTGCTGAACCTGGTCATGGGCCAGGGTTCGGTGGTCGGCCAAGCGATGCTCAACAGCGACGCGCTGGCCGGCATCACCTTCACTGGGTCGGCCGGTACCGGCAACCGAGTGGCGGCCGCGTCCCTGGAACATCAACGCAAGATCCAGCTGGAGATGGGCGGCAAGAACCCGATGGTGGTGCTCGACGACGCTGACCTTGAGGTCGCCGTGGAAGCGTGCGTCAACGCGGCGTTCTTCTCCACCGGGCAACGCTGCACCGCCGCGTCGCGCTTGATCGTGACCGACGGCATCCATGATCGCTTTGTCGAGGCGATGATCAGGCGCCTGGAGGGCTTGAACGTCGACCACGCACTCAAGGCCGGCAGCCACATCGGGCCGGTGGTCGACGGCCAGCAACTGGCGTCGAACCTGAACTACATCGAGATCGGCAAGCAGCAAGGCGCACGCCTGGCCTATGGCGGTGATGGCCTGAACCGCGGCACGCCAGGGTTTTACCTGCAACCGACACTGTTCACCGAAGCGAGCAACTCGATGCGCATCTGCCGTGAAGAGATCTTCGGCCCGGTGGCCGCAGTGATTCGCGTGCGTGATTACGACGAGGCGCTGGCGGTGGCCAACGACACGCCATTCGGCCTGTCGTCGGGCATCGTCACCAGCAACCTCAAGCACGCCACCGATTTCAAACGCAGCGCCGAGGCCGGCATGGTGATGGTCAACCTGTCCACCGCCGGCGTGGATTTCCACGTGCCCTTCGGTGGCCGCAAAGCTTCGTCCTACGGCCCCCGTGAACAGGGCCAGTACGCCGCCGAGTTCTACACCACGGTGAAAACCGCCTACACCTCGGCGTGATTCATCGGTGCAACCTCATCCTTAAAAACAACAACACGGTTTCACAGGAGTTCTCATGACCCATCCACGCCAAGCCGAGTTCAACCGCGTCTACGCCCTGCAACGCAGCCACCGCTGGACCGCCAAGACCAGTTCGGTAGAGCACCGCTGTGCCCTGCTGCTACAGCTGCGCGCAGTTATTCTGCGTCACGCCGATGAGGTGTCTGAAGCGCTGTTTGCCGACCTCGGCAAGCCGCGACTGACGAAAATTCATTCCGAAGTACAAAACTCGATCATCGCCATCGACAATGCCGTGGCCAACCTGAGCGACTGGGTCAAGCCGGTCTTGCTCGGCAAATCCAAAGGTTTCGAGGGTGCCGACATGCGCCTTGAATACGAAGCCCGGGGCGTAGTGCTGATTTTCGGGCCATGGAATTTCCCCTTCCAGCTGTTGTTCGAAAGCTTGGTGCCGGCGCTCGCAGCGGGCAACACCGCCATCGTCAAGCCCAACGAAATGTGCCCGCAAACCGCCGCGGTCAGTGCGCGAATCATCGCCGAGGCGTTCGAAGAGCATCAGGTGGCGGGCGTCGAAGGTGATGTTAGCGTTGCCAATGCCTTGCTGGAGTTGCCCATCGACCACGTATTTTTCACCGGCAGCCCGACCGTCGGTAAAGTCGTTGCCGCCGCTGCGGCCCGGCACCTGGCGTCGGTGACGATGGAACTGGGCGGCAAATGCCCGGCGATCATCGACGGCACCTTCGACCTAGATAAAACCGCGGAGCTGGTGGCCGAAGGTCGTCAGCACAACAGCGGGCAAATCTGCCTGGCCACCGATCATGTGTGGATCAAGGAAGAACTGCTCGACAGCTTCCTGGCCAAGTACCAACAGATTATCGAGCGCAAACACTTCAAGAACGGCGCGTTCGACCCTTCAACCATGTCGCGGATGGTCGACAGCCGTAACGCCGACCGAGTCCAGGGTTACATCAACGATGCGGTCTCCCGGGGTGCCACGCTGCTACGTGGCGGCCGTTCCGAGGTTGACCCCAGCATCTTCGAACCGGCGATCCTGCTCAATGCACCGCTGGATTCGCGAGTGATGCAGGATGAAATCTTCGGCCCGGTGCTGCCGATCCAGACCTGGCGCGAACCGGCGCAGGTGCTCGACTACCTGCAAAACAACAACAAACCCCTGGCGATGTATATCTTCAGTGAGGACCAGGACTTTATTGCGCAGATGGTCAGCGGCACTTCGTCGGGTGGCGTGACCATCAACGGCTGGGCGTCGCACTGGGGCGAGCAACAACTGCCGTTTGGCGGCGTGGGCAACAGCGGATCCGGACGTTATCACGGGCATTACGGGTTCAAGGAATTGAGCCACGAACGGGCGATCCTGGCCCACCCGACCACTGGCGAGGTCGGAGCTGACAAGCCTTGGCTGGATCGTATCATCGTACCCGTGCGCGCTATGCCTACGGAATGCTCGGACTAAATGACTGCTATACGTAGATGTTAGTGAATAGTAAGAGAGAGGACCTTAGCCTTGGAAGTCTAGGTTTCCAAGGCTTCGCAATATATGGGTTTTTATGTCGGAAGCGTGACCTCTACGGAGTTACTTTTCTCCGAAGCCGAGCTTCGAATTGCTTACTGTAGCCTGTGTAAATTGTGGGACCCGAGTATACGTCGCGCCACAGGTTCGGCTATTGTAGCCAGTGATTTGACTGCCTGAGGTGCCCGAGCTGTTCGCATCTGACCAAATTCGACTTAAAGCACTGCGGGTCGGATTAGGGCTTGATCATCTGGAATCGCTATCGTGTTGACAGACCGACGAATGCAGGGTGTTAAAGTTGTCGAGGTTCGCGGATGCTGGGCCGCCGCCCATGCTTCAAATGAATTCGCGGTCACTGCTTATATTCGCGGCAGGTATGTATACGGGGATTCTGTCGGGTACAGGCATTGTCGATGCCATGGCTAAAAGCTTGCTGAGCATCATCCCTGACAGCTTTGGTCCTTTTCTTGCGGTGTTCACCGCACTGATCAGCGTGCCTTTGACGTTCTTCATGTCCAACGATGCGTTTTACTTCGGCATCCTGCCTGTGATCGCCCACACCGCCGCTCAATATGGCATTACGCCTTTGGAGATTGCTCGTGCCTCCATAGTGGGTCAACCCGTGCATTTGTTGAGCCCGTTGGTTCCTGCTCTCTATCTGCTGATTTCCTTGGCGAAAGTCGATTAGGGTGACCACCAGCGCTTTGCACTGAAGTGGGCAATTCTTTCCAGTTTGAGCCTGTTGGCTGGCGGACTTCTATTCGGCGCCTTTCCGCTTCACCACTTGAGTTAGAAGTCGATCCGACGCCCGAAGCGATTCGCTCCAAGAACTTGAGTTTAAAAATCTATGCTCGCTGCGCCGCAGTCGGGGGGTTCCAGTTGATTGAGTTTTTGAATTTGCCAGGTACTTGGCTGGCGATCGGGCAAATCATAGCCATTGACATTATGTTGGGGGCAGACAATGCCGTGGTTATCGGCATGGCTTGTCGAAATCTCCCCAGGCATCTAAGAAGCAAAGCCGTCATCTCCGGTGTGGCCGGGGCCATTCTGCTGCGCATCGTTATGCTCTTCTTTGCCATACAGTTGTTGGCACTACCGGGCTTGAGAATCGTCGGGGCGGTCTTGCTTTTATGGATAGGTATCAAACTGATGAAGGCAGAGGAGGATCACTACGATTCCATCAAGGTGACTGTCTTACTTCTGAATGCGATAAAAACGATTGTCATTGCCGACGCGGTCATGTCTTTGGACAACGTCTTAGCTATAGCGGGCGCCGCGGGAGGGGATATGTTCATCGTCTCACTTGGAGTATTGATCAGCATCCCCATCATCGTCTGGGGCAGCGGGTTTGTTCTCAATTTGATAGAGCGATTTCCGCAGGTGATCCTATTTGGCGCCGGGATGCTCGGGTGGATAGCTGGCGGCATGGCAAGTTCGGACACTTTGGTGCAACCAATCATGAGCGTGGATAAAACCCTGTACTACGTTGCTTCAAGCATTGGCGCCGTTTTCGTCGTTTGCGTGAGCTCTTTCTATGCCCGAATCAGGCCGAAAACTGAGCAGGAAGAGATTCCGCCGCTCTGACAAACGCAATTGGTCGCCGTTAATAATTAACAATACGAGAGCATTATGAACAACAACTTGCCTGTCGATCACAGTGCTAATGTTTTAATCGGTCAGCGTCTGCCCGCGATTGCATTGCCCTGTACAACGGACATGGATATCGATTTGACCAACCTCTCAGGATGGTGCGTGATTTTCATCTGCCCCGAACCGGAAATCCCAACGAGACTGCACCTGAGGGGCTTTCTGAAATTCCTGGCGCCAGAGGCTGTACCCCTAAGGCATGCGGGTTCAGAGACAGAAGCGATCAACTGGCGGATTCAGGCTTCTTGAATGTCTTCCACATGGCCGTTAAAGTAGGTCTTGCCGGCCAGGAAATGGGTCTTGTCCAGCACAATGAACGCATCAATGCTCGAAGGCGTGGCCACAGCGGTTCGCTTCTGGGGTGACTGATCTGCAGTTGCAAGTTTGCAAAAGCCACGGAACTCGAATGAGCAGATGGACATGACATCTGCCATTGGAATACCATTTCAATTTGCCGACAACCAATATGATAACTTGTTATTTTAACGACATCGTCACACGCGAGGTCACTGGCTGCAAGCTTCACCGGTGTCGTCTAAGCTTGATGGGAATAATCGGCGACGGTTAGTCACAACCCGAACTGACTCTTAATACCCGCCATAAGCTGCTCATCGTTGGTGGACTTCTGGGCTGCAATCAGCAGTTCAGCATCCTCCCCTGCCACATAGCGCAATTGTTTAGAGCCATCGGTCGCCGCTTGGTAGATCACTTGCGCAACTATTTGCGGATTTGCGCCTCTAGAAAAATTGCGCCGCACCAGCCCAAACTTATCGACTATCGATTGGTATTCGACTCGTTCGACATCGTTATTGAAATCGAACGAACGCCCGCTGAAATCAGTATCCATATTGCCGGGCGTGACCAGTTTGACGGTGACGCCGATAGCGTCCAGTTCGAAGCTTAACGCTTTCGACAAACCTTCGACTGCGAACTTGCTCGCGCAATACAACGAATTCAAGGGGAACCCCACCACGCCAGCCGGGGAGGAAATGTTGATGACGGTGCCGGTTTTATTGGCGCGCCAGTGAGGCAAGACGGCTTTCGTGGTTTCGATCAAACCGATGACATTGGTGTCGAACTGGCGCCTGATTTTATCCAGTGAAGTCGCCTCAAGCGGCCCGCTGAGGCCATAACCTGCATTGTTGACCAACACATCAATGCTTCCAAAGCACGCTATGCCCGCGTTGACTGCGGCGAGGATCGAGCCGCCGTCTTGCACATCCAGGCGGGTAACCAGCACGTTTTCCAGCAAGCCCAGTTCCCAGTCTTTTTCCGGGCTGCGCATCGTGGCAATGACGTTCCAGCCTTTGGACTGAAAATGACGTGCAGTGACGTTCCCGATGCCGCTGCTACTGCCGGTGATCAGAATGGTTTTGCTCATGGGACTTGTTCCAGTCAATTGATTTTCAAGGCCGCTACTATGTCAGTTCCAATCGCGCCAAGCACCAGCAAGGGGCGCCAGGACAACGTCTAATCGCGCCAGAATTGAGCGAGGCTCTCGCTGTTTCCCAACGCGCCTTTGGCCTAGAATCGTCGTCCATTCGTTCCCCATTCAGACGAGCTGCCCATGACGAAAACTGAGCCTGGAACTCGCCTTGGCATCAATTTCCATCCCGGCGGCTGGCGGTTGTTGCTGATTGATTTGAATATCGATGAACCTTCACTGATGCGCCGGGCCGGTTTGCCCGAGGACTGGCTAACCGCGCCGCCGCAGAGGGTGGCCATCACCGAGTACTATCGGCTCTGGGGAGCTTTGGAAGTTGAAACGGCGGACGCCACATTACCTTTGCCGTTGTTGATCGGCCTGGCCATTTCAGTTGAATGGTTTGCGCCGGTCATGTTCGCGGCGTTGTGCAGCGCAGACCTGGACACGGCGCTCCTGCGACTGGTGAAGTTCAAGCGCTTGTGCTCGCCCGTGCATCTGGACATCGCACAGACTGATTCAGAAACTTGCGTCACAGTCGAATGGATCGATAAACACATTGATCCGCCGCCCGGGCTCATCGCCACGGAACTGGTGTTCCTCGTTCAGTTAGCGCGGCTTGCCACCCGTTGCCCGATAAAGCCCCAGAAAGTAAAACTGCCCAAGGGACTCGCTCACTCTGGTGCATACGCAAGCTATTTCGGCGTGGAGCCGATTTTTGCGGATAGGCACTCGGTCAGTTTCAGTGCGTCTGACGCCAAGCGCCCCTTCTATACTGCCAATGAGGGCATGTGGTCATTCTTCGAGCCCGCCCTGCGCAAACATCTGGATCAAAATGACCGGGAAATCACCCTGTCCGACCGCGTTCAAAGTGCATTGCTTGAATTACTGTCGACGGGAAGCACATCGATGCTCGACGTGTCGCGCAAGATGGCTGTCAGCTCACGAACCCTGCAACGCAAACTTCAGCAAGAGGGACTCAGTTTTCAGAAAATATTAAGGCAGGTGCGTACACATCTCGCATTGCATTACTTGCAACACTCCCACCGTTCATCGGCGGAAATCGCACTGCTACTTGGCTTCAATGAACCCGACTCTTTCGTTCGAGCCTTCCGATCCTGGACCGGCGATACACCTCATCGTCGTCGACAGACGTTTCTTCAGGCACTGTAATTAACAGGGGTATGTGGAACGGGCTAAAGATAGATCGGCCGACAGCTACAGTTATGAGAGGTAGCAATCGGCCAATTGCGGACTTTCGACTTATTTCACCTCAATGAGACCTAATCTTCAGAGAGGCTTATAATAAGCTCCACACATCAATCTGTAGCAAAATTGGTCGAATCTGGGACGATGTCATGAATGAGGATTGCGAAATCTTTGCATCTGACTGAGCCGGTATTCGTCGTTGAGGATGATCCACTACTCCTCGGTCTGATGATAGATATTTTGTCCGAAATAGGTTTGCGTTCGCAGGCCTTTGATAGCGCAGATGGTGTTTTAATTCCTATGCTCAGCACGCCGCGCACGTACCCGCTGGTGATCGCGGATCACGGTTTGCCCGGCAAGCTCAAAGGTTCGGATTTTATCGCGGTAGTAAATGCAAGATGGCCCAGCACTGCCACGATTCTCACCTCTGGCTACTCACTGGATCCTACCATCATGCCGTCCTCTACAACGTACTTGGAAAAGCCGTGGTCGATGGACGAACTGGTGACAGCGGTGGCAAATTCACTTCATACCGATCCCCCGTTTCGTAAGATGTGAATGCGTCTTTGCCATACCTTTTCCTTAGATTTTAACTCCCTAAGTATCCTTTCTCAAAAATCGGTGTAGGCGGTGACCGCCGGCTCTCGCTTCGGTGAAACCTTAGCCGTCCACAGCTGATCAACCTTCGTCGTGTAGCTCTGACTCATCAACTCCCGGCGCATAGCCCAATCCGGCGCCGCCGGCACGCTGGCCAGGCGAAGAACTCCCTTTCCCCAACGACCATTGATTTCATCCAGCACGGTCATCACCTTGTCCGCCGTAACTGGCTGGGAATGTGCAAACAAGTCGTCAGTGAATTCACCGGGTTGTCGCAAATCCATCAGCAGAACTTCCGCTTTGCTGTATTTGAAGCCTGGTCGGAAGAGACGATTAACCGCTTCGGTCGAAGCTTTAGTCATGAGTCGAACGTCGTTTGTCGGGCAGGGGAGTTCGACGAGTGCGCCGTTCGCGTACTTCGCTTCTTCGGGATTGAACATGCCTGTCCTGATACTCACGCGGATCTTCTTGCACAGCGAATTCTGCGCTCTGAGTTTCTCCGCCGCGCGTTGGGTGTAGGTGGCAACGGCCTCCTTGATCGGCTCGATCTGCGTGAGCCGGGTGCCGAACATCCGGCTACAGCAAATCTCTTGCTTGGGTGGGTCAGCTTCGCCCAGTTCCAGACAGGAGGTACCGGCAAGCTCCCGAGCGGTTTTCTCGATGACCACACTGAATTTCTGCCGAAGCATCCACGGATCGGCTTTCGCCAAATCCATGGCGGTCTTGATGCCCATCGTTTCCAAGTGGGCCTTCATGCGCTTGCCGATGCCCCAGACCTCGCTGACATCGGTGTTGCGCAGCGTCCAGTCCCGTTTGAAAGGATCGCACAGATCCACCACACCACCGGTGATGTCCAGCAGCCTTTTGGCGGTATGGTTGGCGAGCTTCGCCAGCGTCTTGGTGCGTGCGATGCCTACACCGACAGGAATGCCAGTGTGTTTTAGAAGCGTGGATCGCATGTGCCGTCCGAATGCAGACAGATCGCCTGGGACGCCGGTCAGATCGGCAAACGCCTCGTCAATGCTGTAGACCTCGAGCGCTGGCGCCATCGATTCGATGATCGTCATGACGCGCTCGCTCATGTCGCCATACAGAGCGTAATTACTGCTGAAAGCCACGATTCCATGCCGGCGAAGGTGATCTTTGATTTGAAAGTACGGCTGGCCCATTTTCACGAAAGGCTTGGCGTCGTAGCTGCGCGCGATCACACAACCGTCTTTGTTGGACAGCACCACGATAGGTGTCTTTGCGAGGTCGGGTCTGAACACTCGCTCGCAGCTCGCATAGAAGCTGTTGCAGTCAATCAAGGCAAAGACTGGCTCAAGTGTTTTCATTATCGCGCACGCTGTATTTAACCACACCCCAGATCACCAGCTCATCGCCCTCCATGACATGCCTTGCCGGGTATTTTGAATTCTCTGACAAAAGCATCACGGCGTTCTCGCGCAGTAGCAAACGCTTGCAGAAGGGCTCGGAATTGAGTGCGGCAATGACGATATCGCCGCTGACCGCAGCGATGCTCCGATCAACCACCACCAGATCACCCGAATAGATTCCGGCGCCCTGCATGCTGTCTCCATCAATCCTCACCAGGTACACGTGCGGCGCGCGGATATCGAACAGCTCATCGAGGGAAATGTGTTTTTCGATGTGATCAGCCGCAGGGGAGGGGAAACCCGCCGGCACCCCTGGATGAATAGAAGGGCAGCTTAATGCCGCCAGACGCGAGAGGGCCGACGATGGGGATGCTCATGATTCAAGCCTTACGGGGTTGACTGTGCGTATATACAGTTAACGATTTGGTTCGCTTGCGGTCAATCTCATAGGTACGACAATTCGACGGGTGACACCATGTGCGGACGCTACTCGATCTACGAATCGATGGATCACTACCTTAAGGAGCTTGCGCCTACGCAGCTGGTGATCAATGGCTATGACCTGTGGCCAGTCGAGCGGTACAACGTCGCGCCTTCTACGCGGGTGGAAATCATCCGGCCAGCGGGAGAGGGCTTGAGTGTCGATAAGGTCAAATGGGGATGGGCGCCGTTCTGGGCGAAGGGAAAGCGTCCTGATCCAATAAACGCGAGAGTCGAGACCGTCATGACCGGGAAATTCTTCAGTCAGCTCTGGCCAAATGGTCGCGTATTCGCGCCGGCGAATGGTTGGTTTGAATGGGTTAAAGACCCCGATGATGTAAAGAAAAAGCAGCCGTATTTCATCACCCTGAAAGAGCAGATACCGATGTTCTTTGCGGGTTTGGCTGAGGTGCACGAAGGTCTGGAACCAGATGATCGAGACGGCTTCGTCATCATCACCGCCGCGAGCTATGAGGGTATGGTCGATATCCAGGACCGGAAACCCCTTGTTCTGGCGCCTGAGCACGCTCGCGAATGGATTGATCCTGAGACGTCAGTTGAACGAGCCAAGGAAATCGCGATGGAACATTGCCGACCGGTTACCGATTTTCATTGGTACAAGGTTCGAAAGGATGTGGGTAACGTTCGTAATCAAGGCCCGCATCTGATTCAGCCCCTCTCACTGGTCGAAGACGTGGATGACTGACTTCAGCCGCAGTCTGAGAGCCGGCGTATCGGCAGTTGCACGCCAGCGAACAGAAGTATTGGCATGAAGAGGGGAGTAAGGCTTGTCCATGCGCGGCCATCTGAATGTAAAAGCAGTCGGATTAGTCATGTAATTCCCGTCGTCTATTCGTACTTGCCGGATTAAATCGTTGATTGTCCGACAGCAATCCGAGAGGTATTTCACCAACATCTAGCCGGGTCACCTGCTGGCAGTTGGAACGACCCCCTGTGCCAGGAAGTCTACCTGTAACTTCTTATTGGTAAGGTACAGAGCAATGGATAAGACAATCACCGTCGATCAACTGACCACCACTGACCTAAAATCAATCAACGAGATATGGCTCGGCGAAACTCATACCCAGCTATGCCTTTGGCGTGGCGAGCAAGTTTTCACCCACGAGATGATGAGCGAGGGCACCCACGATCAGAATGTTCAACGCCTGTGCTTGCAATTGGTCAACCCTGACGATCAAGCCACAGTTGCCAGCGTTGAGTTGATCGTGCGCCAACAGCTAAAAAGGATCGGGAAGGTGGGGGAGTTTTATCCGGCTGAGGAGGCGAATACTCATCTATAAGAAAAGGCGCATCGGCCATTCACACGGAATCAATCCAAGACCTACTGTCGCTTGGAAACAGCTTTTAATATCGGCTGGCTGGGTGAAAGACCTCACGAGCAACTACTTGTAAGTGCGGGGCGTGATTTATGGTGTAACCTCTAGGTATTACTCACATCGAGAATTTCCATGTCCAAACTTGCCGAATTCCGCCAACTTGAAAAACACCTCGCCGAACAACTCCAAGCGCTTGAAGCTCTCAAGGGTGATGCTGGCCTCAAGAAAGAAATTGAGTTCGAAACGAAGCTGCGCGATTTGCTCGCAAAATACGGCTACAGCCTTAAGGACGTGATCAACCTGCTTGATCCGCAAGCCGGTCATCGCGCTCCAGCCGCTGAGTCCAAAACCGGTAGTCGCAAGCCTCGTCAGTTGAAGGTTTATAAAAATCCTCACACTGGTGAAGTCGTTGAAACCAAGGGCGGCAACCACAAGACGTTGAAAGATTGGAAAGCTGAACACGGCTCTGAGACCGTCGAGTCCTGGCTGGCCAAGTGATTTTGGTGTGAACAAAAGGGCCTAATAGGGCCCTTTTTTGTTATCGTTTTTAATCCACTTGAGGTGACTCTATAGCTCTATTCAGGTTGTGCGAGCGGCGCGTTCTTCCCGACTCTTTGCCAAGATATGTGAACTTTAGACACCCGCAAATTTCCATTGCTTGAAAGTAACGCCACCTGGCTACTAGCCGGGAATGCGCTGTTGACCCTCAAGCCAGGAAGTTGAATGTGAAGACCTCGCCGCCGAAGAACTCGCTGCGCCGCGCCGTTACCGGCCCGATGCTTTTTTTGTTCATTCTCGGCGATGTTCTCGGGGCGGGCGTTTATGCGCTCGCCGGGACAATTGCTGGGGAGGTAGGTGGCGCAATATGGGTGCCTCTGCTCATCGCTCTGTTTTTCGCGATGCTTACTGCAGGTTCCTACGCAGAGTTGGTGACAAAATATCCTCACGCGGGCGCCGCATCGGTTTTCGCAGAGAAGGCGTTCCGGTCTCCGCTCATTTCGTTTCTCGTTGGCTTTTGCATGCTATCGGCAGCTGTCACGAGCGCGGCAGGTTTATCGCTGGCGTTTGCCGGTGATTACCTAGCGGCGTTCATCGATGTACCGTCTCACATCGCAGCATTGCTTTTCCTTCTCGTTATCGCGCTACTAAATGCGAGAGGAATAAAAGAGTCTTTGGGAGCCAACCTGGTGATGACAGTCATTGAGCTGTCAGGTCTTCTGTTGGTCGTCGTTGCCGCTGCTTGGTATTTCCGTACAGGCGAAGCGGATTTGGGTCGCAGCCTGGAGTTCAAACCCGGGATCAGCCCGATGTTAGCCGTTTTGGGTGCGGCATTGATCGCCTTCTATTCATTTGTAGGATTCGAAACTTCCGCCAATCTCGCGGAAGAAATTCGAGACGTACGAAAAGTTTATCCGCGCGCATTATTTGCCGCATTGCTAACCGCCGGAATCGTCTACATGGCTGTCGGCGTCGCGGCATCTTCCGTACTACCCATGGAAAAACTTGTGGCAACCTCGGCTCCTCTTCTCGAGGTGGTTCGGGCGTCAGGTTTAAACATTCCGCCTCGCGTCTTCGCCTTCATTGCACTGATCGCGGTAGCCAACGGCGCGCTGTTAACCATGATAATGGCGAGTCGCCTGACTTATGGCATGGCCTGTCTAGGACTTTTGCCGAGCGCCTTGAGCAAGGTGCTGCCTCGGCGACGCACCCCTTGGATCGCGGTCATCGCTACCACGCTTGTAGCAATCGCACTCACGCTGACGGGAACGCTAGCTACATTGGCCGAAACCGTCGTCCTGCTTCTGTTGTTTGTATTTCTCAGCACTAATTTATCCGTGTTAATTCTGCGCCGTGACGAGGTTGCGGAAAATCACTATCGGGTGCCGACGTGGGTTCCGGTACTTGCTATCGTCTCGTGCCTGGTACTGCTGAGTCAGCAAAGTCTGGAGACTTGGATGCGGGGAGGAGGCTTGATCCTGATAGGTATGCTGCTTTTTGTCTGTTCAAGAGTGGCTATGCCGGCGCCAGTACAGCCTGGCTGATCTTGTAAGCGCTTCGCCTTTCTATCGCAGCGTAAAACTTGTCGAAGTCATAGGAGTGCGGGGTGGGCGCAGTTGAATCGGGTGCATCCAATGCCTCAGATCGTCGATTCTGAGGAACAGTGGAGCGCTACCCGATCAATTGTCTGGAATGGCTGCATGCGTGAACGTCGCCGCGAGCGGGGAGCACCCCAACTCAATCCGCGTGCTTACAGATTACTCACGGACGGGAAGCCACCTCGTCCAGGTGCCGCAGCAGTGCCAGAGGATCCTCGTAGACACGCAGTGCACCGGCACGTTCAAGCTCTCCGGTGTCGTAACCACCTGAAAGCAGGCCTATACCGGTGGCCTTGCAGCGGCGTGCGGCGAGCATGTCCCAGATGGCGTCGCCGATCACCAGGCAATCCTCGATGGGTACCTTGAGTTTGTTTGCAGCGGCGAGGAACAGGTCGGGATCGGGCTTGCCATACTTCACGTCATCACGGGTGATGAGATTGACCTGCGCGATATCCAAGCCCAATGCCTTCAGATTTATTGCTGCAGTATCCATCCCACCGCTGGTAGCGATGCACCATTTGAGCTGATTGCGGTTTAGAGTATCGAGAAGCTCTACAGCGCCAGGGAGAGCGGTTATGTGGCCTTGCAGATCCTTGTAGGCTTCAGCATGTTTATCGCTGAGTCTTTCAGCCTGGTCTGGTTTGATTTGCAGGCCGGTCTCACGGGCTAGCATCTTGAGCATCAGCCCGCCGCTCATACCAATTTTTCTGTGAATTCGCCACATGGCCAACGGTATGTCTTCTGAGTCGAGCGCGGTTTTCCACGCGAAAACATTCTGGTAGACGCTGTCAGTCAACGTGCCATCCAGATCAAATATGAATGAGGTTTGCTGGCGCATACGTGACAGCTCCATTAAGCAAGTTTCAGGTAGTGGATGTCGCGTATTGGAAATATGGGTCGCATCGAACACCAAGGGAGCTGGCGTTAATCCTTGAGTCTTTCCAAGTCGGCTGGGCCGGGTTCCACACGTGGTTCGCCGCCAAGAAACTCATCTTCCCTAACGACTCGTTCGTCATCTGTTAAGCCTGTTTCTGGCACGTCTGAGACGAGAACAGAATCTTTCAGTGCTTTGCTGTTTTTGGATGAAACGGAGTTTTTTTCAGTCATGAGATTTCTCCTCGACCCGCGAAATTTGAAGCGTTCAATTTTTCGAAAGCACATGGTCTGAGTCGTTCCGTCTTTCGCAAATTTCGAAACGAAGCAGCCGTAGAGCATGAATGGCACTGCGGTTTGCTTTGCCTTGCTTCCACTTTCGACGAGGTTTTTAGCGCGAACAGATTTGGTTTAAGTACAAAAAGGGCCTTGGACGGTCTTTTTTATCTGCCGGCAGTGTTTATTAGAAATTTACCTTGAGCCAAGGGTTAATCAGACACATGAAGCAAGCTGAACCATTCAGCATAAGGGGAGTTAGTGACCCGGAATCTATTGAAATCAGGACTGCCATCAGCCCACCAAACAGGGCCCCGCTCACCAAGCGCTACTTTGGCGAGGTGTACCTTTTCCCGAGCGCGCTTCATCTGCGATTCGTCTTCCGAATCCTTTGCTCTCTTCACCTCGCGTCGAGCTGCCATGAGCGCATCGACAAGACGCTGACGCACGTCCTCTTCCAATGACGGATTTGAACAGCGCCACAGCAGCCCTTTGACAACGAAGTAACGACCGTCAGGGGTCACAGGATGCATTTTCTCACCTCCGATCTTTCCACGGGCGCTTCTCCAGGGAATTCACGAAAGACGACTACCTCAGCTTTCGAATAGGAAGGCGTTTAGCTTGTTTGACCCCAAACAGTATTCCCAGTAGTAGCGCTGCGCCCGCCGCCAGGAGTATGGGATAGGGATGTTTACCTGACATCCAGACGCCTTCAACTCTGTGTTGATCGTTTGGCGAAGTAGGGCGATGTCCCGATGGCGATGGATTTCGACTGATCGAAATGTCAGAGGGATCGATCTCTGCTTCGTAGGGCATTTCGTTTAAAGGTAAACGCGCACCGTCTGCGAGAATGAGGGTGAGGTCTTCTACAGTGCCGACGAGTCGATTGGGGAATACTGGCTCACCAGTGGGGTCAAGTTCATCGTAATAAAACTGCTGACCTTCCAGCCAACCTATGGCCGTCATCAATTCGGGGCCAAGGTAGTATTTCCCGTCGAGGAAGAAGCCTGGGAAATGTCGTGTGCGTTCGAGACTTTCTACGATGTAACGCTCGCCTGCCTTCATACCGGTTGCTGGGTCAATCATGATGAAGCCCTCAGATTCGCTGGTGTTGCGATAGAGGATGGGGTGGGGCGCAACGTTCCATCGAGATGACTGAAAGGCTGAGTGGCAGGGAGGCGACGGTCGGTAAGCCAATAAATCGAACACTCGAAATACAAACGCTCTCCAAGCTACATGCCCCCACAATTGAGGGTACTGAGAGGTGTGTATGAATAACGATCCTAAGCTTCAAGGCGGTGGGGGAGGGGATGATCCTATCCCCGCGTCACCTGATCCATTGAGCCCAGGCCGCACCGAGGTTGATCCAATGAAAGAGGAGGGGATTGACGAGCTACCCAATAACGAAGGTGAGCGTCCGCTTGATGATGACGACGTCGGGCTTGACCCTGAGCGTGTGCGGGAGGAGACGGATAATGCGGTGATGGATAATCAGCAGGATCCGCGTTAATCCTCGGACACCCCTTGCACAATCCTCAATTGAGTTGGCCAGTGAGGGCAAACTCGGATGGAGAGCATGCAGAGCTGGACAGTTGATTCCATATTTGGCGCAAAAAAAGACCCGCGATGGGGGGCGGGCCGGGAATCACTAAAGGAGCTGTCACAACCGTACACCTGCAAATGTGAAATTATCGTGACGGCTGTTTCACCGTTTTTCAGAACCAAGATTATTCAAGGACACGGGAGTGGCCTTCTGTAGCGAGCTCGGCAACTGGTCTTCCATTTTGGGGAGCGCTGCTTCTACAAGGGGCCACTGGGTCGCGAAGCTCTGATTTTCTGTCGAAGCAGAAAGCTTGTGATGCAGATATTCGATCTGCTGCCCCACAAAATGAGCTGAGTACGCTGCGGTTGAGATGACGACCGCTACCCCTAGAATGGCAATCGTCCTGAAGGCTGACATGGCGCTTCCTTATCTGGCTACATCGGCTCAATCATAGTTCGTCCCGAAAGTCAGGAACAAGATCAGCGAGAAGCGATTGACTTATTCATGCTGGACGGACAGTTGGAACTGAAGCCTATGACTGGCGTAACCGCAAGATTGCGTCCGTAATCACCTGAGCGTTTCTATCTAACGTTTCCATGGCTGTGAGCGCATTGACTGCAGAATTCTCCGCTCCGTTGTTCGAAAGCCACGTCGTAACCTCTTCAATGGCCGCGCATATCGCGTGCTGATTGTGCAGTAGCAACGTAAGAGCGTCTGCTGTGGCCACATGGGCGTCAGAGCTGTTCTTCATGGGTACCTTCCTTGATTGTTTAATGTGGGGAGACTACTGGAGCATCAACCGCCGTCTATTTGTAGATTAGATTCGAGACAGCCTACGTGTTTGACGGGGCAGAACTCGGGGCCTAGGGTTCTTGCAGACATTCAGCCGTCAGGCCAGTGCTTGAGACGGCTTGTCCCGTCGCACTTCCTCGTGAAAGGACGCTCGTTATGAATTCGTCACGCAAGTTGTTGTTCTGTGTTTTGCCCCTTTTTGCTGCGCTCGGTAGCGCAATGTCCGCACAAGCCAGCACGCCGGATTTATTGCTATCCACCCCAGCGACACCCGATGCTGTAGAAAAGGGCATGCGGGCCGATGGTTATAGCTTAGCGATCTCGGCTTACAATTGGGGCTACGCGCTGGTTCGCATGGAAAGAGTAGTTCGAGATTACACCACGGTTCCTTCGCCTAAACCGGATACCAGTTATCGCGCCAGCCTGAACCAGATCGGATGGGCAACCTCTCTGGCTTCACCGTCCGCGAAGGACATGCCGACCGCCAACAATGACACCTACTACATGAGTACGGTTTTGGATCTGACCGAACCGTATGTGTTAAGCGTGCCGGATACCCATGACCGCTATTACGTGGTCGACGTATTCAACATGTGGCAGGAGCTTGAGCACTATGTCGGTCGGCGAACGACGAGCACCCAGGCTGGAAAGTTCGTATTGGTGCCGCCGGGGTGGAAAGGTGAATTGCCCAAAGATGCTAAGCGCCTCGACGTCACGACACAAAAAATCTGGCTGTGGGGCCGTATTCAGGTCAAGCAAGGCGAAGATGTGGCGCCGATTCTGGCGCTGCAAAAGCAGTTCAGTGTAGTGCCGCTGAGCGGCAAGTCGCACAACCAGGAAGCATTGCCAGCGTTGCCGCAAACGGACGATCCGCTAGGATTCTTCACGGAGTTGGCCGCCGCGCTGAAGGATAATCCGGTCAAGCCTGCTGACGCGGCACTGTTTGCCCAATTCGCCCGTATCGGGCTGACGGAGAAAGGCTTCTCCCCGGATAAACTCAATCCAGCAACGCGCAAAGGACTTGAGGAGGGTTTGAAAGATGCGCCCTACGTAGCGATTGCCATCGCTAGCCAGCACGTCGGAAGTGCGCAATGGCTGGAACTGGGTGACCGGCCTCGATAGCTTTGGCTACAACTATCCGCTGCGTGCCATGGTGGCGGGGCCGTATCTTGGCGGACAAGGTGAACATGAAGCGATGTACCCTATCCGCTTCACGGACAGCAAGAACCAACCGCTGACAGGTAATAATCAATACGAGGTCAAACTGGCGTCGGCTCCACAAGTGAATGCCTTCTGGTCACTGACCATGTACGACGCCAGCGACAAGATGCTGGTCGATAACGAGATCAATCGCTACAAGGTCGGTACCGATACGCAGGGACTGAAAGTCGCGTCGGACGGTTCGATCACGATTCCGATTTCTCACAAAAACCTCAAGGCGAAAATGCAGCTAATTGGCTACCAGCGCCGAAAGGAGGCTTCTATGTGCTCTTACGCATGGACCAGCCTACGGAAGACGTGTTGTCAGGGAAATGGCAGCTACCGCAATTGAATAAGCTCAATTGAAAGTTCGGATTTTATTAACTGAAGAGGAGCAATGGTGGTACTAAACACCACCATTGCCGTCAATAACTTAAACATGCACTCAAGGAAATGCGCTAACTCGCCACGCTCCGCAACGTTAGGACTGCCGACCTCCTCCTGCATTAACCAATCCGCAAATCAACGTTGTCAAATCCTCCACGGCTACCGGTTTCCCGAGAGACGCGTCAAAGCGGCCTTCCCCCTGGTACTGAGCCCCCTCAGTTGCACCGTAGCCTGTCAGAGCAATTGCCGGCACGGCTGCGTAATCCGGAAACTTACGTAGCGCAGCAAGTAGCTCATGACCATCCATTTGCGGCAGCCCGATGTCCGAAATGATTACATCGGAGCGTTGCGTTTGCGCGATTTCCAAGGCTTTGGAAGGATGGTCGAATGCAAGAACCTCCGCGTCCTCTAATTCGAGCAGTAGCTGAAGTGCTTCCAGTACCTCAGGCGAATCATCGACGAGAAGTACACGAATCCCTGCCAATTGACCTTCGTCGTTCTCGGCGTCATTGCTGGCATGTTGATGGGGCGGTTCAGTCAGCGGCAGTTCTACGGTAAACCGCGAACCCTTGCCCGCGCCTTCAGAATACGCCTGTATCTTGCCATGGTGGCTTTCAACCAGTTGCTCAACCAACGCCAAGCCAATTCCCAGGCCTCCTCGGTGCTGGCCTGAAGGGCGATGGTCGGCCTGTCCGAACATCTCGAAGATACGTTCCAATTGATCCTTCTCAATACCCGGCCCAGTGTCGATCACTTCGATACGTACCGCTTGCTCCAGTTTCGTCGTGACAACTTGCACTGTCCCTTCAGCGGGGGTGAACTTGATGGCATTACTGATCAAGTTCCAAATGATCTGTTCGATCCTGGTCTGATCCGCGTGGATGAACAGGCTTTGTTCGGGTGTTTTGAAGTGGATTGTGCACCCAGGCTCTGCTTTCAGCACGACTTGTTGAATCTCATTGAGCACCACCACGAGATCCAGTGGTTTGCATTGCAACTGCAGCTTGCCATTGCGTACCCGAGCCACGTCCATTAGGTCATCGATGATGCGCGCTTGACTGGCTACTGCGTCAGTGATGGTGGTGATCACCTTTTGCAGAGTCGGATCCTTCTTTGCAACTGGAAGCCGACGTGCCACTTGGGCATTTAGCTGAATGAGATTAAGCGGGTGTTTGAGCTCATGCGACATCACCGCAAAGAACTGATCTTTTTGCTGGCTGGAATTTAGCGATGCCTTAAGGCTTTGTTGTTGCTCTTCGTGCAATTTGATATGGTCAGTCAGATCGCGTGCGATTTTGACATAGCCCTGAAAGCCTTTGCTCGCCAATGCGGTGACCTCGCCGCTGCAATAAAACTTGCTACCATCCTTGCGTGCGTGCCAGCGCTCATCGTCACTACGACCTTTAGTACGGGCCGTTTCCAGCTCCATTTCTGGAACACCTTCGCGCTGATCCTCGGCTGAAAATATGAAGCGAAAATGCTGACCTTCCGCCTCGTCACGGCTGAAGCCAAAGGTATTCCTCGCCCCGTCGTTCCAATCAGTGATGAAGCCTTCCTCGTTAAGCACGATGATCGCGTAGTCATGAGTGCTTTCCGTGACCAGACGCATTCGCTCTTCGCTCAAACGAAGCTCTTGCTCAGCCTCGCGCCGTGAAGTGATATCAATAAAGGTCAGGACGATACCGCCTATCTGATCCACATTGGAACGATAGGGCAGGATTCGCACGATGTACCAACGGCCATCTGAACTCGCGACTTCGCGTTCGATGCCCTTGAGAGTCTCGAACACTGACATGGCATCCTCGGCCATTCCGTCGTATTTGAGGCGATGCGTGATATCCAGCAAGGGCCGACCGGCGTCTACCGCCAGCATACTGAAGATGTCCGTCGCTCGCGGGGTGAACCATTTGATGCGCAGCTCTCGATCAACGAAAACAGTGGCAATGTCGGTGGAACTGATCAGGTTGCTCAAGTAGTCGTTGACCTGGTCTGTTTCCTCAACCTTGATCTTCAACTCGTGGTTAACAGTGAGCAGTTCTTCGTTGATTGACTGCAATTCTTCCTTGCTGGTTTCCAGCTCTTCGGACGCTGAGCGGAGCTCTTCATTGATCGCCTGCATCTCCTCGTTGGAGGCCTTCAGTTCTTCGCCCGAGACTTCCGACTGCTCAATAACATCCTGAAGTTGCAGCTTGGTACGTTGCAACTCCCGATCCAGATTAGAAAGCATTTGATTTTCAGACTGAACGGATGCGTTGGAACTGACGTTTTTTTCGTCTATTTCTTGCTCGCTGAATGAGATGTAAAGACAGTTCAGCTCTGTTTCAGCGTCCGTGAACGGGTGCACCTCAATCTGCACCTGGTAATGCTGTCCGTCGCGTTTATGATTGATCGGGCGGGCCCGAGTGGACTGCCCGGATTGTTGAGCTTGGTAGATGGTAGTGCGTAGTTCCAGGCGTAGATCTCCGCTCACCAGCGATAGGAGATTATTGCTGACCTCGCCGGTCATGTGCTGCAGATATCGACCCGCGCCCTGACTGATGTAGAGCACGTCGGCTTCGCTGTTAACAATGATGCTAGGTGGAGAAAAGCGTTCTGCGGCGCGCTGATAGATTTCGACTGTGGACGGCTTTTTTACTGGTCGTGTATTGGTAGGTAGAGACGATGCAATGGTGCGCGCATAGCCCCCACGGGGCATGGCAGGTAGGCGGTGGGTATTGGGGCCACCCCGAGCACGAAAAATGCGATTCTTCTTGTCAACGGTGGTGAAAAGTTCAGGGCAAGCATCCGCTGATTCAGAGGTGCCGAGAAATAGATATCCACCTGCGCGCAATGCAAAATGAAACATTTGCAAAATTTCGCGCTGAATGTCGCGATCTAGATAAATAAGCAGATTTCGGCAAACGATCAGGTCTATCTGAGAAAAAGGTGGGTCAGCCAACAAGCTGTGCTTGGCGAAAAGCACTCGTTCACGAATATCCTTGCGGACGCGATAGTTGGCATCTTCTTTGATGAAGTATTGCCGCAAGCGTGCGGGTGAGACGTCAGTGATGATTGCCTCAGAGTACAGTCCTGTACGTCCGGTGCTTATGGCACGGTCATCGATGTCGCTGGCGAACACCAGGATTTTGAAATGAGACGACGTTTCAGCTTTGTAATCATTGAGCAGGATTGCGAGTGAATAGGCTTCCTCCCCCGTGGATGCACCAGCCGACCAGACTCGGATCTCAGGGGCGCTATCGGATTCGTTTTGACGAGCGAATAACTGGGGAATCACCTCTCGCTCCAATGATTCAAAAGATTCACGGTCGCGAAAGAAATTGGTTACTCCGATGAGCATGTCATCTAGCAGTGCCTTGGTCTCATCGGCGTGCTCACAGATATAACGATAATACGCAGGCAAATCAGGCTGCGTAGTTACTTGCATGCGCCGTTCGATACGGCGTAACACCGTGGCACGTTTGTAGTGCTTGAAGTCATGGCCGGTAGCGGCGCGTAGCTTGGTGAGGATATCAAGCAACGCTTGTTCTGCCTGTTCGACAGCCCGCTCATCTAGCCTAGGAGGAGTGCCCGGCTGCATGTCGGCAGCATTGGGGAGTTGAATACGCTGGGCGTTGTGCCATAGGTTCAGAATTTTCTGCGGCATCTCTACAACTGGTAATACGAAATCGACTTTATGAGTATTGATCGCTGCCTGCGGCATCCCCTCAAATTCGGCATCCTCGGGATGCTGCGCTAACGTAACACCTCCTTGCTCCTTGATACGAGACAAGCCAACGGCTCCATCAGATCCCGTACCCGATAGCACGAGACAGAAAGCGTGTTCTTTGTGAGCGTCTGCGAGATCGCGAAAAAAGAGATCAATGGTTACATGTCGTCCACTTCTAGGCTCAGGAGGCAAGCCACGAAGATAGCCGTCGTTCATCGAAAGGCGCTGCGCGGGAGAAATCACATAAACATGATTGCGTTCGATTGGCGAAGCGGAAACCAATTGGATGACCGGCATCTTAGTTCGGGAAGCGATCAGCTTTCCTGCATTGCTTTGATGATCGGGTGACAAATGCATAACCACCACGAACGCCATACCGCTGTCAGCTGGCATGTGCTCGAAGAATTGCTGCACAGCCTGCAAACCACCTGCGGACGCTCCAATACCTACCACAGGAAAGCCTAGATGGCTGGGTTGAATATCCTGTCGCTGAGGACGATCTGCGCTTGCATCATTTTCGGTGTTCATCACGTAAGTCCTATCGTGGTCGCGCGTTATGGAAATCACCCTTAGAGCCAGCCTGTCGGCTACGGTTGTCCACGGCGAACCACAATCTGCAGCGAGCGAACACCTCAAAAGGAGATATTTAATAATAGCCCATAGGGAGTGTGCTGGAGATCATTTTACGTACTGCGGATGCTTTGAAGCGGAAGACAGGCCAAGCGAATTTTTATCGAAATAGATTGGCCCACCGGCGAACGCAATCCCAAGTCCTCTATAGGACAACCCATTGATCTACGATGCCAAATTAGTTGGGAACATGACGGTGAAACGCGATGGCAAACCGCCATTCATCGACAGGCCTGAACCGAACAGATGCTTTTGTTTCTACTGCAGACATCGTGGAGATTTTCATCATGTATGAAGACAGAAAAGCACACGCTTTGACGACCTGGAACCAGCTCTTGGAGCACCCTGAGATTCGAATGAGCGCTCCGGAGCAGTACGACGAGCTATTGCGCCTTGCTGAGGAATATTGCGAGGAAGGATTTATCACCCGAGAGGATCGTCGACGGATGATTGAGAAGGCCACCGCAAACTATCGGCGAGCAGTGGAGGGTCTCCGCCAAGGCAGTTAAGGGCATGCGGGCGCAATCGCAGGGCGCTGACCTATCCGAGAATTATTAGATGATGGTCGGCCTGCATGCTGAAATTACATGTCGCTCAGGTCATCCAGGGATGAGCTGATTGAGTGGTAACCGACAAGGTAAACACAAAAAACATTAGCTCAGCCGCTTTCTATCCACTGTCGGCCTTACCGCAACTTTCGCAGGCAAAAGACACGTAAATGACTTCAGCAATGTGTTGAGAAGGCTTTTACCTTTGCAGGCCTCCTAAGTTGGATTCAGACGGTTTGGCTTGACGAGATGGTTGAACGGAAAGCAACTCGTTCGTGCCTGCTGTGTCGAGATTGCCCTGATCATTTTCACCGAGAGAGCTGTACTGATCCCGGAGCTTTCGAAGGTCTTTTGACCCCATAAAAAAGCACAATTCTTTGTACGCGATAAATTGACGGAACCAGTGAGCGGACAGGATCTGACAGGTCACCCGCCACTACGTCTACGAGCGCAGATCCCTCTCGCGGGGTCACGCGCCTCCTCCGACTTTTTCGTTCAGATATTTTCTTTTCGTCAGACATTTTGAACCTAACTCGAAATCGGTCGCTCCACTGAAAAATGTTCAAGGTGAGCGAGATGAACGCTTTAAAGAACCAACTGACATTTGAACAAGAGACCAAATTACTCGCTTTGGATGCCTGGCATCGTGCCTGGGAAAATCTTGAATTGAGGATGGATTGCCCAGACGCCTATCACGAAGAGCTGCTGCGGCAAACGGATGAAATGGATCGCATGGGAATTCTCAGCTGGGATGAATGGCGCGACCTGCGAAGGGAAGCAGATAACGCGTACCTGCGTGCAGTCGCCGGAGACGATTATCACTGAGGTTATTCAGGTCATGTCCATCGCTGGCGAAACTGTTCAATACCTGCGAGATCACGCATTGGTGATCACAACAGCGGAGTCGTGTACGGCGGGCAAAATTGTCACGCTGTTATCCGAGGTAGAGGGCAGCGGTGAGTTAATTGAATGTGGTTACGTCGTTTACTCGCCCCAAGCGAAAGAGCGACTACTCCATGTCAGCCCGCAAACTATCAAAACCTTCAACCTGACTAGCGTTGAAGTGGCGAGCGAAATGGCTACGGGCGCCTTGCGAGATAGCACCGCAAATGTCGCAGTTGCGACTACTGGAATACTGGGGCCGGACGATGTCGATGGAATCCCGGCAGGCACAATTTGTTTTGCCTGGGCGTTTCAGTCGGATGGTGACTGCTATGTCTTCAGCCGCGAACACAGGTTCTTCGGAGGACGTTGTCAGGTTCAGGCAGAGGCGACGGAATATGCGTTGCAGTGGCTACCGTATTTTCATCGTCGAGCATGCGCTGGCGAGACGGCTGAAGCCTGATGAACGAAGACTCCGATAACGCAGATCTCAGAAGCCGCGAATATCCGATTTGCGAAGACATGACCTATCAACTGAAAGTCTGGCGTTTCGAGCGGGTTGGCTGGTATGTGTTGGTTTTGATCGTTTTAATGGGGTTGATGGGCGTCTTTTCTAGAGGCTTGCTCAGTTCAAAAGATGTCCGCAGTGAGGACAGTAAAGTCAGAGTGGAATATGAAATGTTCCATCGCAATGGCTCGACCAACTCGATGAAAATCACTTTGAGTTCGACGCCAGATTCTCAGGCAGAGCTGGAGCTCGCAGGTCAGCTATTGGAGGGCTTCAGTATCGATACTCTACAACCCGAACCTCTGCGCTCAAGAAGTTCTTCACATGGCATCAGGCTTTGGCTACAGACCGACCTTGATGGTCAAGCGACGCTGTACATCACTCTGCGAGGGGATGGCCTTGGCCTCTATCGCAGTGAAATCTCATCACCGGGCACCAACAGCGTAAATCTTGTGCAGTTCCTTTTCCCTTAGGTGATTTATGGATTCGGTTTTGCGTGCAGGTGCGATGTATTTGGCGCTCATGGTGCTCTTCAAGATCGCGGGGCGGCGCTCCCTGGCGGAGCTGACGACGTTCGATTTCGTCCTATTGATGATGATTGGCGAGGCTACGCAGCAAGCGCTGCTAGGTGATGATTTCTCGCTGACCAATTCGATGATCGTCATCGTTACGTTGATCGCTATCGACGTCGGATTGTCATTGCTCAAACAGCGCTCGGGATGGGTTTCACGACTGATCGATGGTGAGCCCACCATCATTGTCGAAAACGGAAAGCTCCTTCATCAACGATTGCGTCATGCTCGATTGGTTGAAGCTGACGTCATGGAAGCTGCGAGATCCAGTCAGGGGATAGAGAAGCTGGAAGAGATCAAGTTCGCGATCATTGAGCGCAACGGCAAGATTTCCATCATTGCCCGAGAGGATTAATTTCCAGCGCTCACATACGTCCCGAGATTTGCGTGGAACACCGCGGTTGGTATGCGGCCTAAGAATTAACTATCTGAGGAGGGTTACATCATGTCTGAAGCTACCAGCTATTTCGCGATTGCTGTCGCCGTAATCATTCTGCTCGTTGATCTTTGGGCGATTATTAGCGTGTTTCGAAGCGACAGAACCGTAGGGATAAAAGCCGCGTGGGCGCTTGGCCTCATTATTTTTCCAGTCTTAGGTTTGATCATTTGGGGTCTTGCGGGGCCTCGTGGGATCAAGGAAGGCCCCTCGTCGCCAGAACACAGCAAAGGTTAGTCACTATCCGTTTGTCGTTCGCGCTGAAGGTTTTTGAAATTAACCCTAGAGCACTCGCTTCAGATGTTTGTGGGCTGGCATTCGGTCTATCACCGAGTGAACCGCAGCCCTTATTCGCCTGAGGAGAATGTCATGTTCCTACATAACAAACGACTTCAATACACCGTGCGGGTTGCCCAGCCAAATCCTGGCTTAGCTAATTTATTACTAGAGCAGTTTGGGGGAGCTCAGGGCGAGCTCGCAGCGGCTTCCCGCTACTTCACCCAAGCCTTGGCAGAAGATGATCCAGGCAGAAAAGATCTGCTTATGGATATCGCCACCGAGGAGCTCAGTCACCTTGAGATCGTCGGGTCGATCATCGTGATGTTAAACAAGGGTGCCAAAGGACAAATGGCTGAAGGTGTGGAGGAAGAAGGAGAGCTGTATCGCGCCATTAATGGTGCCGGCAACGACTCTCACATCACCAGTCTGTTGTACGGCGCCGGCGCTCCGTTGACTAACTCGGCGGGCGTACCTTGGTCGGCAACTTACGTCGACACCATCGGCGAACCCACAGCAGACATGCGCTCAAATATCGCCGCTGAGGCGAGAGCGAAAATTGTCTATGAACGGTTGATGAATGTTACCGATGATCCGGGTGTGAAAGAGGCCCTAGGATTTCTGATGACGCGTGAAATCGCCCACCAGTTATCTTTCGAAAAAGCACTGCACGCCATCCAGCCAAATTTCCCTCAGGGCAAACTGCCGGGCATGCCGGAGTTCACCAACGTCTACTTCAACATGTCACAGGGCGAAGGCAGCACTCGCGGCCCTTGGAACGAAGGGGACGATTGGGACTTCGTGGAAGATCCGGCGCCTGCAGTGGATGGGGGAGATGGCACCGCCTCTGTGCAATTGAGCGCTGAGGACGAGGCCCTGCTGATGGATATGAAAGCCCGGACAATGTCCGACCCAGACAGCAATCCGATCACGGGTGCAGATTTAGGGGCCGGTGTACAAGGCGAACCACAACCTTGAGAAGTGACCGCACGCCATCTGGCGTGCGGTTTTCCATGTGACTCGGAGGGATTCACACCATGGTTATCAAAAAAACTACGCATCAAAATCTTACCGTCCCTGAGATGTTCTACTCCACTTACCTCGCTTTCGAACGTGACGCGCAACGTGTATCTAGGCAGCTCCTACTGTCGCTTTCCGTATCTACTGAAAAGTACGATTCAAAAAAATAGGAGGTATCCGTGCCCGATCCGTTGACCTAATCAGGCGCACCGCCTCGCTCCTGGTCGCCCGGTTCTCAGGAACTGGGTGGGGCGGGCGCGCCTTCTGGTCGATTTTGATTTGCGTAACATTGTTCTTACTCATATGCGGGCATCCTGGAGCGCACCTAGGACAGTTAATCCCTTCGTTGACGTTGTTGTGAAGGGGGAGCTCATACGCAGTCATAGGCAGCGTTAGTTTCTTTGCCAATCCTTTCAAACTCTCCAGATCGACAATGGTCAACCTCCTAGCTGTTGTTGATTAATCATGTCGAGGTGATCCATGGATAACTATCACATCACTAAAAAAGAAAACGCATGGGAGCTCGTCAAAGAGGGCGCGCAACGTGCTTCCAAAACGGCCTCTACGAAAGCGGAAATCACTGAAATAGCCAGCGAATTTCTGCAAGGTAAAACAGCCTCTTTGAAAATCCACAAAGAGGATGGGACGATTCAAGAGGAACGTACCTTTCCTCGCGCCGCCGACCCTAGGAAAACAAAAGGCTGAGTCGAATCCAAAATAATGGACGAGTTCGCTTTCCGTTCCCGGCTGCGCATGTCTACCCACAGGGATTCTTCAATGGTAATTGCATGTCTAGGATGGGGATCTCTGATTTGGAAACCTGGGGCATTACCGCTCGCAAGCAAATGGTTTTTGGATGGGCCCAGTTTGCCCATCGAATTTGCGCGAGTCGGTGATGGTGGAGAACTCGCAACGGCGATCTGCGCGAATGCGCATCCATGCACTGTTCTCTGGGCAGTGTTGAATGTAAAAAACCTGGAAGAGGCATGCGAGGCCTTGCGTGTCCGAGAGCAAATTCCAGAGGACAGGGAGGATGGAATTGGTGTTTTTACCACCAGTAGCTCCCCAGTGGGAGTAATCGCCGAATGGGCAATCCTTCACCAATTGGACGCAGTTATCTGGACTGCGCTGCCGCCCAGATTCGAAGACATTGAAGGCTTGATCCCAACCGTTGATGACGCTGTTTCATATCTAGCTAGTTTGAGTGCAGATGCGCAGGAGTACGCACGGGACTACGTTAGGCAGGTGCCGGCTCAGATCGATACGTCCTATCGAAGGGAGATCAATTCAAGGCTTGGGTGGCATCAATGAGGTATGCGTCCGGCCAAGTCATCTATCCAGCCCCGCAAAGCCAAGACATGGTGTGCACTTAAATTTAAGTGGGCACCAGTTCTAGTCTTTTAAGCGGGTATTTCATGCAGCCAACACGCCGTTCCTATTCCAAATCCTTCAAGGCCCAGGTCATTCAAGAGTGTGCCCAGCCCGGTGCTTCGATTGCCAGCATCGCTCTCAGCCATAGCCTCAACGCAAACCTCGTCCACAAATGGATTCGGGTGCACACGCACAAAAGCGCCGTGCTACAACATGCATTTATTCCATTACCCATGCCGTTGGCCGCAGCAAGTTCGCACGCAGCGTCATCGAATATCTGTGTTGAGATCCAGCACCCACGCGGCACCGTTAAAGTGAACTGGCCCACTGAAAATGCTGCTACATGCGCGACCTTTCTTCGAGACCTTTTGCGATGATCCGCATCGACGCCATCTGGCTCGCCACCGCGCCGATGGACATGCGCGCTGGTACCGAAACTGCGTTAGCCAAGGTGGTCGCGGTGTTCGGTGCGGCGCAGCCGCACTGCGCTTATCTGTTCGCCAACCGCCGCGCCAATCGCATGAAAGTGCTGGTGCATGACGGCTTCGGAATATGGCTGGCGGCGCGCCGGTTGAACCAAGGCAAGTTCCACTGGCCTGGCATTCGCCATGGTTCTGAGATGGAACTGGATGCCGAGCAACTTCAAGCCTTGATGCTGGGTCTGCCATGGCAACGCGCAGGTTCTGGAGGCTCGATCACACTGCTTTAACGGCTGCCATTAGCCTATCGGTCTATCGTCGCGAATTGCATACTCTGGCAAAATCGGCTCCATGACTTCGCTACCCAATCTCGATCACCTGACCCCTGAACAACTGCGTGCCTTGGCGGCGCAGTTGATGCAGCGTGTCGAAACGCTCGACCACCAGGTCGACACGCTAGGCAAGACGGTAGAGACGATGGGTAAAACCGTTGAGACGATGGGCAAGAAGATCAACCGCGATCAGACAGTGATCGAGAAGCTGACCCACGAGATCGCCCAGCTCAAGCGTTTGAAGTTTGCCAAGCGCAGCGAGCAGATGAATCCTGAGCAGGCCAGTTTGCTCGATGACCTGATCGATACCGATATCGCAGCGATTGAAGCAGAGCTTCTGGCCTTGCAGACACTGCCAGCGGCGACCGAGAAAAAGCAGAAACCCAAGCGCACTGCATTACCGGCTGAGTTTCCACGCACACTGATCCATCACGAACCGGACAACACTCACTGCCCATGCGGCTGCGCCCTCAAGCGCATTGGTGAGGACGTTAGCGAGAGGCTGGACTACACGCCCGGCGTGTTCACCGTCGAACGTCATGTCCGTGGCAAGTGGGTCTGCGATGACTGCGAAACGCTGATCCAGGCACCGGTTCCGGCGCAGGTTATTGATAAGGGCATCCCAACTGCGGGCCTACTTGCACACGTCATGATTGCCAAGTTTGCTGACCATCTGCCGCTTTACCGTCAGGAATCGATCTTCGGTCGAGCAGGCTTGGCGATTCCACGTTCAACATTGGCTCAATGGGTTGGCGTGACGGGCGTGCAGTTGCAGCCTCTGGTCGACGCGCTGCGCGAAGTAGTGCTTGGGCAACAAGTCATCCACGCAGATGAAACACCGGTGCAGATGCTCATGCCGGGAACAAAGAAAACTCACCGTTCCTATGTGTGGGCCTACGCCACCAGCCAGTTCTCGGACTTGGCTGCGGTGGTTTATGACTTCAGTCCCAGCCGTGCCGGTGAGCATGCTCGCAACTTCCTGCAAGACTGGAGGGGCAAGCTGGTCTGCGACGATTTTGGCGGCTACAAGGCCAGCTTTGAACTCGGCGTGACCGAGATTGGGTGCATGGCCCATGTACGACGCAAGTTCTTCGAACTGCACGCTACGAATAAAAGCACGCTCGCCGAGCAAGCCCTGCGCTATATCCAGTTGCTGTACGAAATCGAGGGCGAAGTGCGCGACCTGGAGCCGGATTTACGACGGCGAATACGGCAAGAAAAAGCCGTCCCAGTGATGAATATGCTGCATGCCTGGATGATCGCCCAGCGTGACCTCGTGCCCGAAGGCTCGGCCACCAGCAGAACACTCGATTACAGCCTGAAACGCTGGGCAGCGCTGTCGCGCTACCTTGATGACGGGGCCGTACCCATAGATAACAACTGGTGTGAGAACCAGATCCGCCCTTGGGCTCTTGGACGTAAAAATTGGCTCTTCGCAGGGTCGCTACGCAGCGGAAAACGTGCGGCAGCGATCATGAGTTTGATCCAGTCTGCGCGATTGAATGGACATGATCCGTATGCTTACTTGAAGGACGTTCTCACGCGCCTGCCGACGCAGCGTGCGAATGAAATAGGTCAATTGCTTCCGCATCACTGGATCCCTTCCTAATTCGAGCGGGCGAGTTTGAGTCATCTACCTGTGGCAGACGCATCATCTACATTGAGAATGCTGTGAACCGCTATTCCTGCACCTATGAGCACGGCAATAAGACCTAACGCCTCTATGGGCGTTGGAAGCCTGCCGTTAAAGAGCAAGCCGAGTAAAGCTGCGAACAAAGACTCCAGCGAAATTAACTGACCGGAAAGCACCATCGGGAGCCGTCGTGTCGCTGCGTTCCATGCCCAAGCGCCGATCACCGAAGACATAACCGCAATGACCAAGCTCCAGGTATAAAGATGTCCCGCCAAGGTGATGCTGAAACCAATGCTCGGGAGTTTAAAGAGGCCTAGCGCTTGTATAATGGGTATCAGGCACAAGGTGCCCATGCCAGCACCCGCCATCATCAACCCTGTCCAGATGCCTGTTGCAGCACGGGGAAGTTTCCCCATGGCGCTTTGATTCAGCAGACTGAAGGCTAACCACAGGGTCACTGCTAAGACAGAAAAGAATAATCCCGCTAGCCAAGACGTCTTACCTGCCTGCGGCAGATTCATGCTGCTGATATTTGAAAGGACGAGCCCAACCATCAAGAAAGTCAGTGGTAGGGCAAGGCTGTGCCACTGCACCGTCTTTTCTCTCGCATTGCCGAATAAGGCCAGTAGAACAGGTACGAACCCAACAAACGCTGCCGTCAGCACGGGGCCACCGAAGATTACGCCTGCGGCAATACAGCTGCTGTACCCTAAATATCCGATTGCACCCAGCCCTGCGGCGAGCAACTGCTGGGAGCGTTGCAATAAACGCCTCTGGGCGCGACATAGGATCACGCCTAATGCCCCCAAGGCCCCCGCGATTAGAAACCTGATGATCGTAAGGTCGTAAATGCTGTAGGCGCCAGTGACGTAAGGGGCTATGAAGTTAAGGGCCCAAGCCAGCGTCGCGAAAACGGCGAGTATCACTCCGGCGATGATATTTGAACGGGCGGTGACCATTAGCTGAAATCCAATATGTGTTCCGCTCATATTGCCCGCCGTCGTAGGTGTGCTACAAACGAGTTCTCAGGTTTGGATGCATAACGGCTGATTATGAATAAGCTTAGGAAGACATTGCCTCCGCTGACCAGTTTGCTGCCTTTTGAAGCGGCTGCCCGGCTGGAAAGCTTCTCGAAGGCCGCTGATGAGTTGCACATCACCCAGGCCGCCATCAGCCGGCAAATCCGCGGTCTTGAAGAAGATCTCGGCTTGAAGCTCTTTATCCGCCGTAATCGAGCTGTCTTTTTGACGGAGGAAGGACGGGAGTTTGAAGGAGTGGTGAGCGCGGCATTGGGAAGTATCAGCGACGGTGCTGTGGCGCTTCGAAAAACACATCGCAAAAATCGTGTCGTTTTACTTTGCCAATTATGTGAAGCCTTTTATTGGATGATGCCTCGCCTCTCCACGTTCCAATATCAATATGCGGGAATCGAGGTTCAAGTAGTGACATCGACGCGGTCTATTGCCGAATTCAATGACCACTTCGATGTTGCCCTGCAAAGCACCGGACGCGCTAGCGGCTCGTATGATCTAGTATTTACGGCTGCCGACGAAGTCTTCCCAGTGTGCAGCCCGAGCTACCTCGCACCTGGCAAGTTGCTGAGCCTTGAAGAGCTTCGTCCGCACAATCTTTTGCACTATCGTGCTACGCCCCCAGACTTCATGGCTTGGGAAGACTGGTTGCAGGCGTTTGGAAATACGATGGCAGATCATCCGCGAGGTACGGTGTTTGATAGTTACCCGCTGATGCTTCAGGCGGCAGTCGCGGGGCATGGCATTGCATTAGGATGGCGTCGAACTGCCGGAAAACTTATTGAAGAGGGCGCTTTGATGCAACCCTGCGCAGAAAGCATTCCTTTGCCCCATGCAATTTCTGTTTATAAAAAAAATAGCGGAGATGAACGGATCGAAGTGCACGCGCTACTGGAGTGGCTCCAAGAACAGTTGCTCATGAAGATCTGACCACCTTCCAGAGCACTGGATACTTCAGCGTGGACAAGGTGCCTTCGGCAGACGCTTACCTCAATATTGCGGGTGCGAAGCTTAGGTCCTAGAAGTAGTAAGGTTACGAGGCGGATTAAAAACCCGCAAAGGGAAATGAGTGGCGCGAGTAAAAAGGGATGAAGAGCGGGCCGCTGTGTGAGTATTTTTACCCGAGCGGAAGTCGGTAACAGACCCTGAAGCTAGACTTATATGGATAAAGGGTCACAAATGTGACCCTTCGCCACCATTTTAGTGACGACTTAGAAATTGTTTTATCCGCTCGCTACTTTCTTCGCCGAAAAATTTTTCGGTAGGGGAGTCATCCACTACAAGACCACCTTCCATGAAAATCACGCGGTCCGCGGCCTCTTGAGCGAATCTTATTTCATGCGTCACCACTAACATCGTCATCCCGGCGTCCGCCAGGTTGCGCATAACAATCAACACCTCGTCTCGGAGTTCCGGATCCAGTGCAGAGGTAGGCTCGTCGAAGAAGATCACTTCAGGATCCATCGAAAGACCTCTGGCGATAGCTACACGTTGCTTCTGGCCCCCGGATAGCCGCGCTGGATAGCTATCTGCCTTAGCACTTAAGCCAACTTGCTCCAATAAAGCCATACCCTTCACTATCGCTTCCGCGCGCGGCGCTTTCTTTACGCTAATTAATCCTTCAATCACGTTTTCCAAGGCAGTCAGGTGAGGAAAAAGGTTAAAGGACTGAAACACCATGGCCGTTTTTTGCCGAAGTTGAGTGATTTGCTGTTTATCGGCCCGACTGAGCTTTTTACCTGCCTGTACGTCAACTCGATGACCGCAGATTTCCAGCACCCCACTGTCAGGCTGTTCGAGAAAATTCAGCGAGCGTAAAAGGGTAGTTTTACCCGAGCCCGAAGGCCCCAGAATTACCACCACTTCACCTGCCAAAACTTTCAGATCCACCGTCTTGAGGACCGTATTGGCTCCAAAGGATTTGGCCAGCGCCGTGATTTCGATTTTTGTCTGATTCATCGGTAGCGCCTCATCATGCGACCTTCCAGATATGTCTGAATGAGCGTCAGAATTTGATTGATCAGCCAGTAAATCAGTCCGATCATCAAAAACATTTCCATGTAGCGGAATGTCGCCGCGCCTACTTGCTCGGCCACTCGGGTCATCTCGACCACGGTGACAGTTGAGGCTAGGGACGTGTCTTTGATCAGGCCGATCAGCCGGCTGCCTACAGGAGGTAATGAGATACGAAAGGCCTGGGGCAGGATAATCCGTTTCAGACAAGTCCAGTAGCTCATCCCCATCGCCAGTGAGGCTTCCCATTGGCCGGGATCGACCGCGTTGATCCCCGCGCGAAAGTTTTCGCTCAGGTAAGCCGCGGCAAATAACGTGAGCGCCAGTAAGGCTGAAGTAATGGGCGAGAACACAATGCCGTAGTACGGTAGCCCGAAATAGATCAGCAGTATTTGCACCAGCAGTGGCGTGCCGCGAAACACCGACACATACATGAACGCAATGATGCGTAACACGCGAACGTCGGAGTTGCGCATGAGTGCCACGCACAAGCCTAATCCACTGCCCAGTATGAATGACCCCAGGCCAAGACCAAGCGTCACCAAAACCGCTGTTTGCAACAGCGGCAAGGAGCGCAGGAATAATTCCAGCATCGATTATTCCTCTGCCAGCGCTTTGTGGATGCTATCTACCATGTGGTAGTCACCACCAATGTATTTCTTTGTGAAGTTGTCGATGGTGCCGTCCGCAATCATTTCACCAATAGCTTTATCGACGGCAGCCTTCAAACTGTCATGCCCCTTCGGTATCGCTGCTGCGGACAGTTGGTATGTCAAAGGCTCGCCGACTGCTTTAAGCGGAATGTTATTGGCTTTTTTGTAATTGACGCCACTGAACCAGGAGGAAACAGCGACATCAATTCTGCCGACCGCCAAGTCGTTGAAGACCATCCCTCCATTGTCGTAAGTGCGAATTTCTGACTCGGTCAGATGTTGGCGCGACCAGGATTCGTTACTGGAGCCTGTCGTGACGCCTATGGATTTACCCGCCAGATCGGCGCGTTCGTGGATGTCGGTGTTTTTGTCCATAACAAAGATCCGAAACTCCTCCACGCCGTAAGGGGCGGAAAAGTCCACTTGAAGCTTACGCTCGGTGGTGGGGGTCAAATCGTTCATGACCATGTCGTATTTGTTGGTTTTCAAACCTTCGACGAAGTTCTTGAAGGTGTCCGCCACGAACACGACTTTTGGCACCCCAATCCGTTTGGCCACCTCATTGGCAATCGCCACGTCATAACCGTCAGCGTTATTTTTGTCATCGATGTAGCTCCACGGCGGGCTGCTTTGTGTATTGGCGATACGGATTTCGCCTAACTGCTTGATCTTCGCCAAAGAGTCTTCGGCATGGGCCGCAGTGCTGCCCAAAGCGAGCGCGGTAGCCAAGGAAAGTGCGAGTTTCATGCTGGTGATTGTTTTCATAATCCATCCTCAATTGTTGTTATGGCCGCTCGTTCGGGAGCAGCGAAAGGTGGCAGCATTTAGAAAGAACGTCAGGCGGTGAAATCTTCGTTTTGACCTGCCTTTTTTGCGTGTACAACGGGGTGCTTAAACCAATGTCTGTTCATACCGGTGCAGCGCTTGTTGCAAATCGTCAATGAGTGCGTCGGGATCTTCCAGGCCAATAGAGAGGCGCACGATGGGTTCTGCTGTGGGGGAAAACGCGCGGGCCTGTTGTTGCGCCGCCGGGTAGTAGGCGATAAGGCTATGGGTACCTCCCCAACTGGCCCCGATTGGGAACAGTTTCAGTGCGTTGAAAAAAGCGCCGAACGATGACTCCGTTGCGGGCTTAAGGATCATCGAAAATAAACAGCCATTACCTTGGAATTGCTCGCGCCAGATAGCATGTCCGGGATCACTTTCAAGCGCCGGGAAAAGTACTTGGCTAACCATCGGCTGTTGCTCCAGCCATCGCGCTATCTTCAGGGCATTTGCGCATTGTTCTTTTAGACGAACACTCAAGGTGTCGAGGCCGCGCATCACCAGGAAACAGTCTTCCGGGCTGGCTTGTTGTCCGAGGATGCTTTGGGTTTCGCGCAACGTAGCGTAGTGGTGCGCCTTGTTCATGCTGATGCTACCCATCAGGACATCGGAGTGGCCGCCGAAGAACTTGGTGGCGGCTTCAATGGAAAAGTCGACACCATGTTCCAGTGGCCGAAAATTCAGCGGGCTGGCCCACGTGTTATCCATCATCGTCAAGACGCTAAGTCGGCGAGCGGCTGAGGTGATGGCATCGATGTCCTGCATCTCCATGGTCACAGTGCCCGGCGCTTCCAGGCAGATCATTTTCGTGTTGGGTTTGATCAGGCTCTCTATGGCGGCGTCAATCGTCGGCGGGTAAAACTCGACGTCTATGCCCAGATTCGCCAGCCATTCCTGGGCAAAACTCTTCAGGCCGCCGTAGCACGCATCGGAAATCAGCAGGTGGTCACCGGCACGGACAAATCCCATCACGGTGGTCATCAAGGCTGACTGACCGGAGGGCGTGACGATGCAGTGCGCGCCATGTTCAAGCTGCGCGATACGCTTTTCCAGGCCACGCGCGGTTGGAGTGCCGGTGATGCCGTAGCTGTAACCATCTGGCTGACGAGTCTTGCGTGCGGCGAAATCCTCGAAGTTGTCGAAGACGACCGTCGAGCCACGCCACACCGCAGGGGAAAGGCTGGCATAGGGATTTTTGGCGTGATCTCTAAAACTCATTCTTATTGTCTCGTATCCGTTTAACGAGGGTTGATTCTTGAGTAATTCAAGGCAGGTGGCTACGATCAGCATTACTAACATGATAAGTAAAAGTTATGAGGTTTGAGATGGGTGTGCGAGAAATTGAAATTTTTCGAGTGGTGATGACGACCGGCGGGACGAGTAAAGCTGCCAATATGCTGGGCATTTCTCAGCCGGCAGTGAGTCAGGCCATTCGCAAGCTGGAGGCGGGGGCGGGCATTCAGCTATTTCACCGGTTGCGCAGCCGATTGGTGCCAACACAGGAGGCTCACGCTCTGATGCTGGATGTGGATCAATTCTTCATGGGCTTTGAAGTGATCGAGCATCGCCTGAAGAGTCTCAGCCAATACGGTACCGACCGCTTAAGCATCGCCACGCACCCGGCTATGGGTAATGCGTTTATGCCGCGGGTGTTGGCCGCCTTCGATCCTGCGCGGCATGAGATGAAAGTATCGTTGCGCATTCTCAGCTCGCGGGAGGTCCATCAGCAGGTGTCTTCAGGGCAATGTGATTTTGGCCTGATGGCGGATGAAATGCCGGTGCATGGTCTGGAACACTCGGACTTTCTCAATGCCCCAGGGTTCATGGCCATGGCGGCCAATCACCCGCTCGTCGACAAGGCCCTGATTACCCCCGAGGATCTGCGTGACATCGACTTCCTCTCGCTGAATCCGGAGGACAGTACCCGACGACGGCTCGAACTCGCTCTGCAACCAAGCGGTGTGCAACTGCGCAGCCGCATCGAGACGCCTTATGCGCATACCTTGTGCGAAATGGCCCTGCACGGCTTGGGAATTGCTTTCGTTCCACCGGTTGCTGCCTGCGACTTCATTGGTAGAGGTTTGATAATTCGCCCCTTTTCACTGGATGTACATTTCAAAAGTCTCTTGTGTTTCCGCCCCGGACGACTCCTGGGAAAGAATGCACAATTGATGGTGAAGACGATGCGCATTCAACTAGAAAAAGATCTGAAGTTGGTACGTAAAAGCGCTCTCATTTAGCGCGTTTACGTACTTGAAAGAGATGAACAGCGATTGAATTGGGCAAAGTAGACGGCTGCTTTTGGCCGATAACTGCCCTTCACAACGCGCTGCTTTGGGCCTCAACGCGGAAAATCCAGCAGCAATTAGTGCCAAATGCTGTCCCTTCACTAGGCATAATCGCCTCCAACGGGTGATTTCTCGTAGTAGCTGTAGTCACCTTCATCCCCAGCGAACACGTAACCTGCGTCCTCATACAGATGCTTAGCAGGGTTGTGTTTTATTACGCCAAGAACCAGTCGCGCCACGCCGCTTTTAAAAGCCTCGCTTTCAAAGTGTTTGAGCAACAATGCGCCAATACCTTGTCGACGGTAGTCGGTCAACACATTGATGGAGCTTAGAATTGCTTCCTCATTCTTTACTTCCCAGAAGTAATAACCAACTACCTCACCTTCCATTTCCGCAATAAACATTCGAGATAAATTCGACACCCACTGCTCCAAGTGCCGATCGATCGCGCCATTCCATCCAGGTGCAGACCCGGGCTCAAACTCTTCGATGTAAGCGCGCTCAAGCCTAAATACGAGGGATAAATCTTGAGGGGTTGCTTGACGGAGTTCAGGTATCACGCAGGCTCTCCAATTTCGTGACGTCTAATCGTTGTATTAAGTTAGAGGTTTGAATATTTGCATCGAAGTAGTCGCTCGAGCGCTCCTCAACAACCCACTGGACGGCAAAGACCGCCTTCGTTCCTGGCCTGTTAATTCGCAAATGCCAGGCCAAGGTTACGATGCTCACACATCCCGAATCTCGTAAGCATTGACCCAGCATTGCGCGCCAAACTTAGGAAGCTTATGGCAAGAAATAGTCAACTCCAATCTCGGTAGCTAATGTCTCTTTCAACGCCGCGGAAAGCCTGTTCACCGCGCCCAGCGGCCCGTGGTGAATACCGACTTCGATTATATCGCCCGTCGGGTTTCGACTGAGTGTCAGGACACCATGCAGGTTACTCCCGCCAAACGCTCGCGCGTCATATTCGACTAATTCCCGCTCCCCTAACGTTCCTTGAAAAACCACCGAATGTGATTCGTACAACCCGCCTGCGGTTTGGACCACCTTGATAATCGCATCACGGCCTTGCAGCGGGCGATTGAGGACAGACGAAATCAGGAGCGCGTCTGGCGCCAATTGATTTAGCCAGGGAGGTGACAGAGACTGTGTAGTTGGCTCGCTCATGGCGCAATCCTCAATACCACCTTGCCGGTCGTGCTTCCTTGTGCCACCAGTGCGTGAGCCTGCGCTCCCTCAGTTAACGCAAACTCATGGCTGACATGCGGAGTTAATTGACCTGATTCAACCCACGCTGCCAGTTGCTGAAGGCCGGCGCTGTCAGCCTCAACAGCAACGCTGGAGAAACGCCGTCCGGCAGCGGCAGCCAACGCTGGCATGTGGCCGTTGCTGAGCCCAATGGAAGTGACGACGATGCCGTTAGGTTTGAGAACCGGTAAAGACCGCTCGGCGTAACCATGGCCAACGGTATCAAACACTACATCGATGTCACTCAGCACCGTTGTAAAATCAGTCGCTTGATAGTCGATCACCTCGTCGACACCGAGGCTGCGCACGAAGTCGAATTTCGAGGCACTGGCCGTCGCAATGACGTGCGCGCCTAACGCTTTGGCGATTTGCACTGCGACGTGACCTAACCCACCGCCGCCGCCGTGAATCAACACCCGCTGGCCTGGCTCGACCTGTGCAATTTCACTTAACGCTTGTAACGCTGTCAGCCCAACCAACGGTAGCGCTGCTGCCTGTGCGTGACTAAGGCGCTTCGGTTTCAACCACAGATGACGAGATGGAGCGGCAATGTATTCCGCGTAGGCACTGACGGCTCGTGGGAAGAGCGGCATGCCGAATACTTCATCGCCCACTTTGAAGCGCGTGGAGCCAACTTCGATTTCCTCTACCACACCAGAAACATCCCAGCCGGGTACAAACGGTGCTGCACCTAGCAGAGGGAATGCGCCTGACCGCACAAGCAAGTCCACCGGATTGATAGAGGCGGCATGCACCCGCACCAGCACCTCAGTGAAATTGCGAACTGGTTTGGGTACATCGACCAACTCAAGCACCTCAGGGCCGCCAACACGGTATTGAATCAAGCTTTTCATGGTTTGGTTTCTCAAGTAACGCTCTAAACTAGAGCCGGTGTGGCTATACTCTGCGCAACGATCTCTTTTGTAAATTAGGCACCTTTTAGTGCCATAGGTACCCAATGGATACTAAATTTAACCATCTTTCGCGGTCCCAAATCGGCAAAATCAGGGCCGGTGATATTTACGATGTGGCGTGTCCGTCGCGTAGCGTGATTCAAATGCTCGCGGATAAATGGACCATCCTGGTTATCGACTCACTATCGTCAGGGCCTATGCGCTTTGGCGAACTGCGCAGACAGGTGGGCGGAGTAACGCAGAAGATGTTGACGCAGACTCTGCGTATGCTGGAGCGCGATGGTCTGGTATTGCGGGTGGTGTATGCGAGTGCCCCACCTAGCGTGGAATATTCGCTGACGCCGCTTGGCGATAGCATCACCGCGATTACGGAGCAGATGTGCCGCTGGGCTCAGGAGAATATGAAGCCGGTGCTGGTAGCCCGACTCGACTACGACTCGCGCGTGGCGCTTGAACAGCAACCTCAGTCTGGTGCGGCAGTAGGCAATCGCGCACGACGCCAGCTCACGTAGTGACCGTTAAGATTTTCGTTTCAGAAGAAAATGAGGTGCTGTTTACTTGGACTGCTCTAAACGTCCGCTTCTGGCCGATTCTGTTGAAAAAGCCGGCCTGGTTTCCACGGTAGAAGTACGCGCTTGAGATCGAAATCTTTACATTGAGCAGAGGATTCCGGGCTCAGATTTCGCGTAGCGGCGCGCAAAAAAGGCATTTTCAGCGGTTAGTATGCGGGCGGTCTGGAAGAACCGACTTTTTCAACAGAATCGGCCGTCTGCTGCCTGTCGCCACGGCAGCTTTTGGCGGGTTCCTACCTATTCTCGACGGAGGGGATGATCAACAACGTTCGAATTCGGGAGGTTTACCATTCCGTATGCGGCTCTGAATTATTTACAGACCGACAACGTGCTGACATCTAAAAAATCCCGAATTCGATTCCACCGAACGCCATAACTAGCTGATTTATTTATAGTTACTAGTTGGGGTACGTCGAATTTCCCAACGAACTCCAGACGCCCGAAAAACCTCGTCTCGCCGAAACATACCGTTCGTCTGGTGCCGCACCATTCTCAAAGCCCCGCAAACGCGGGGCTTTGTCGTTTCTGGGCTTCTGAACACTGTTGTGTCAAATTCCTCAAAACAGTGAAAACGTGCACAAAGTGTCCACACTTGGCGACTTTCGCATTGTTCGCAGGCGTAGAAAAAATCGGACAAAGCGCTGTCGTTGACAGCAACCCCAGGGTAGCCAGCACCTTAGAAGCGACGCCACATCTGTGGTGGTCCTCCCACAGTGCGATTACCGTCCGGCGGCTCGCACGTTCACAGCGATGTGATGGATGTCTGCTTTTACCAGAGGGCCACTGCGGCAACTCATCCCTTTATCTAGCTGCAGCAACCTATCTACTTGGCCACTTACTGGCGCCAACCTGCGCGAACGTCACCTGCTTAAGGCGAAAGCCATCCAACCAGCGATCGGTGAACGCTGGCACAGCGACAATTCGTGGACTCGGCAGAGAAAACACCTTGGGTGTTTTTTGGATCAACGCCTAAACCAGCACACTTGATCGGACGCGCTATTACCATTTGCTGACCACGCGGTTACTCACTCATCGCCTGGGAAAATCCTGGCAGTTCAACCTCTAAACGAAGGTCAGAAAACGACCCAAAGCTGTCATTCGATCGCCCATGCGGCCGCAACTTATGTCAATGGCGAGCGGTGTAGGAAATGGTCAGGTCTTCTGGATAGGATATCCAGGCTGGAGGAGTGACGCGACTGCAAGGATGAGATCGTCGGGCGTCCATGGTTTGTGAAGATAAGTCGTTGATGACGGAATCACCGCATCTTCTATTGAAACCCCGACGTCAAAATCGAAGATGCGCTAGGCCGTTTGCCCCGCACCATTGAGACGAATTCGACGCCTTGTATCTTGCCTGGTAACCCCTAATGCACAATCACTAGCGGGCAATCGGCATGAGCCTCTAGAAAATACGTCAACGCATCGTCAGCGCGCTTACGCAGAGGTTGTAGCCAGATGTCCTGGTGCTGCTCGAACACTTTAAGGATGATGCCGCTCCAACGCTTCCATAGCTGCATGCTCAGGTCAGCCAGCAGGAACAATCCGGCGACCCACAAAACGACTCAGTGCCGCCTCAAACCTCCAGCAACAGCGCCGCTGCCAAGGGCCCGAGAACCAGCCTGGTTGGTCGGCGATTTGGGAGTAGGAAAAAGTTTGGTGTAGCTGTAGCGCTGGAAGACATGGGGTATCAGCACTTGCCCGGCCATGATGCTCTGGGAGGTCAACACCCCGCACAACCCCGACAGAATCACCACCCAAGCGATGCCGTCGAAGAGAGCATAAAGCACTACCGAAACCCCACAAAGCAGGGCTCGGTTAACCTGGCTGATGTGCAGGATCCTGACGGGCGAGAACTTGTTGCACAAGGCTCCGCACAACGGAAACGCGAGATAGCGCGGCAGCGATTCGACAAAAAAAAGCTAGCCCCGCCCATTACGCGCTGCTGGTGATTTGGAAACCCCCCCAACGGTACGATGTACAGCAAGATCTGATCCGCCAGTCGAGACAGAAACAACGAAATAAAACACGCTAGGTAATAACTACGCAAGATGACTTGCTGTCGAGTGTTTCGTTTTTAAGTTATTAACCGCCGGTTCTGACTGTAATTTACCGTACTGGGGTCAATTGAAATTGGCAAAGGTTGGAACGCGGTCAAGTAGCCACGCGTGGTTTGATCGCGGCAGAAATCAACCCACGGCCGTGCAGGTTGTCGAGCAGGGCACGATAACCCATCTGCCAGGCTGGAGCGCGATCGCTTGTGGTCACCCGGTTGATCAGCGTGCCGAACTTGGCGCTACTGATGGCAACTATGTCACCCTCTTTGTGAGTGAAGCCTCCTCCCGGTAGATCGCGATCCTGCTTGGGAGCAAACAGGGTGCCGAGAAACAGCACAAAGCCATCCGGATACTGATGGTTCTCGTTGAGTGTTTGAGCCACCAGATCCAGCGGGTCGCGGCTGATCTGTTTCATGGAACTGCTGCCGTCCATGATGAAACCTTCTTCTCCCACGACTCGAAGCGCGACTTCTGCGGAGCGCACGTCAGCGATGCCGAAGGTTTCGTCGAACAAGCGGATAAATGGCCCGAGTGCGGTCGATGCATTGTTATCTTTGGCTTTGGAAAGCAGCAGCGCGCTACGGCCTTCGAAATCGCGAAGGTTGACATCATTACCCAGCGTAGCGCCCTGTACCTTGCCGCGACTGGACACTGCCAATACGACCTCAGGTTCCGGATTGTTCCAGCTGGATTTCGGGTGGATGCCAATGTCTGATCCGTAGCCCACTGCGGATAATGGCTGAGCTTTGGTGAAAATCTCGGCATCCGGGCCGATGCCCACTTCGAGATATTGCGACCACATGCCTTGGCTGATCAGCACTTCCTTGAGCGCGGCCGCCTGGGGTGAACCCGGTACGATTTTTCCGAGGTCCGTACCGATTTTCTCTGCCAGCGATTCGCGAATGCTATCGGCCTTGGCCGGGTCGCCCTTGGCCTGTTCTTCGACCACTCGCTCGAGCATGCTAGTGGCAAAAGTCACCCCGGCAGCCTTGACCGCTTGCAAGTCGATCGGCGCCAACAACCATGGCTGTGTGTCGTCGCGAACGGCTGCGTCGCTGTTTATCAGCAGATCGTCGAAACTGATCAGCGACACCTCCAGCGGCAAGCTACGCAGGTAATGAACGGGGTCATCAAGCTCAAGCAGCGCCGAGACGGTAGCCACTCGGGAACTGATGTCATAGACCAACCCGCTTTTGAGCAGGACCACGGCAGGTCCGGCACTGGGTCCTGGAATCCAGACGCGACTGATCCAGGTGCCTTCGTGAAGGTCTTGAGCCGGAACGTTAAGACTGGACACGGTTGTTACAGCAGATGTTTGGGACATGGAGAAATCCTTTGCGAAATGAACACATCAATGCGAGTGACGCGGATCGCCGCTGCGTGCAATGACCCGCAAATGCAGGGTCGCGGGCTCCAGGCAACCGCCAGTGGAGAGCTGGCCAACCTGTTGGCGGTAGAGCTCCTGCCACGGGGTTTGCGAAGCGGGTATGGACGGTTTGAACGCCGCTTGTCGACGTGCCATTTCTCCTTCATCCACCAGCAGATCGACCCGGCGAGCATTGAGATCTACGCGAAGCCGGTCATTGGTCTCCAGCAACCCGATTCCGCCACCTACGGCAGCCTCAGGAGACATGTTAAGAATCGACGGACTGGCCGAGGTACCGCTTTGGCGTCCATCACCCAGGCAGGGGAGGGAATCGATGCCACGCTTGATCAGTGCCGCGGGCGGTGCCATGTTGACCACTTCGGCGCTGCCCGGATAACCCACGGTACCGCAGCCCCGAATGACCAGGATGCAGCGTTCGTCAATGTCCAGGGCGGGATCGTTGATTCGGGCCTGATAGTCCTCAGGGCCTTCGAAAACGATAGCCCTGGCTTCGAAACTGTTCTCCGCGCCGGGTTCTGACAGGTAGGTCTTGCGGAATGCTTCGCCGACCACCGACATCTTCATGATTGCGCTGTCGAAAAAATTACCGCTCAGCACGATGAACCCGGCTCGCTGAATCAAAGGGTCTTCATACGGGTGGATGACATCCGGATCACTGGCGGCGGCATTGCTGACAATCTCGCCAATGGTCTTGCCGGAGACCGTCGCGCAGTGCTCATGCAGGCGTCCGGCGTTCTTCAGTTCATGCATCACCGCAGGGACGCCGCCGGCACGGTGGAACCCCTCACCCAGGTATTTACCGGCAGGCATGCAATTGACCAGCAGGGGCACGTCTTCGCCGATACGCTGCCAGTCCTCTAGGCTGAGATTGATCCCGGTGTGCCGCGCGATTGCGATGAGGTGCGGCGGGCAATTGGTTGAAGCGCCCAACGCTGACGCCACGGCGATGGCATTCTCAAAGGCTTCGAGGGTCATGATCCCGGACGGACGAATATCCTGGCGAACCATGTCGACGATGCGCTTGCCGGTGGCATAGGCCATCTGGCCGCGCTCCCGATAGGCCGCCGGAATGCTCGCGCAGCCTGGCAGGGACATGCCCAACGCTTCAGCGAGAGCGTTCATCGATAATGCGGTACCCATGGTGTTGCAATGACCAATTGAAGGGGACGCCGCCGTGGTCATTTCCATGAAGCCTTCGTAATCGATCTCTCCGCTGGCGAGCAAGTTGCGCGCATGCCACAACACCGTGCCGGAGCCGATCAATTTGCCTTTATGGTGACCATCCAGCATCGGTCCTCCGGACAGGACGATCGCCGGGATATCTACCGTTGCCGCCGCCATGAGGCAGGCGGGCGTGGTCTTGTCGCAGCCGGTTGTAAGCACGACGCCATCCAGCGGGTAACCATGGAGAATTTCCACCAGGCCCAGGTACGCCAGGTTGCGATCCAGCGCAGCAGTGGGGCGGCGGGTTTGCTCGGCCATCGGGTGCACGGGGAACTCCATTGGAATGCCCCCGGCATCGCGAATACCTGCCTTGGTGCGCTGCGAGAGTTCGAGGTGATGGCGATTGCACGGTGCAAGATCGCTGCCTGTCTGGGCAATACCGATAATGGGCCGGCCCGATTGCAACTCCTCGCGAGTCATACCGTAGTTCATGAAGCGCTCAACGTAGAGCGCGGTCATGTCCGCATGATTCGGATCGTCAAACCATTGTTGACTTCGCAGGGGCAGAGGAGTGTTTTCAGGCATGTTGATATCTCTTGTTGTTGATTTCGACAGAAAGTGAATACCCGCAGGGGCCGATGTGCCAGACGTGAAAAGCAAACAGCGGGCGTTCGAATGGCTCGATGTTACCGGTAACATTTCATTTGTAAAGACCTGCCATCGATGTAGGGACGCGAATGGGGCTTGCTTGCAAGGAGCGGAGGTGGGCCTGTCAGCGCCTATGTATAATCGCCGGCTATCAGCGTGTGTGGTGTCGGTTTCGATGGCCCGCCGGTCAACTTCAGGAAATCAGGACGTTCATGAGTTACGAGGAATCAGGCAAAACCACGACGCCGCCACGAATGGCCGACGTCGCGAAGCTGGCCGGCGTGTCGAAGATGACGGTTTCCCGAGTCCTGGCCGGTCGCGATGTGTCGGAACGCACGCAAAAGCTTGTCCATGAGGCGATCGAAACCCTCGGCTACCTGCCTGACGCCTCAGCAGGAACTCTGGCCACCGGACGCTCCGAATTTATCGTGGCGCTGGTGCCGTCACTGGCGAGCTCCAACTTTGCCGACACCGTGCGCGGCTTGAATGATGCCGTTAGTGAACAGGGTTTGTGTTTGCTGTTGGGAGACACCGACTACCACCTGGAGCAGGAAGCATTGCTGGTACGCACGCTGCTGCGCCACCGGCCGGTAGGGGTGATGCTGACGGGCAGTGCGCATCTGGACGAAACCCGCAAGTTGCTTCGCCAGGCGCAAGTGCCCGTTGTCGAGACCTGGGATATCCCCGACGATCCAATCGAGCAATCGGTCGGGTTCAGTAACGCAGCCGCTGCCTCGGCACTGTACGAGCACCTGCATAAGCAAGGCTACCGCCGAATTGGCTATATCGGTGGTGCGTCGGTGCTCGATCACCGTGGCCAGCAACGTCAGCAAGGTTACCTTCAGGCTGTCGCGTCGCTGGCAGGTGAGCCCAGGGTGATGGAGTATGGCGAGTCGCCGATCACCATGAGCCACGGCGGGGAATCCGTGAAGCGGCTGCTGGAAAAGTGGCCTGACACGGACGCGGTGATGTGCGTGAGTGACCTGTCGGCGTTCGGGGCAATCATGGAATGCCATCGACAGGGGCGACGAGTGCCTGATGACATTGCGATTGCCGGTTTCGGCGATTTCGAAGTCTCCAGGTATTGCACGCCAACCATCACCACTGTCTCGGTGGATCCCTACCGAATCGGCCGACGCGCCGGCGAATTATTGGTAGCCAGTGCTGCCGCGCAGCGCCTCGGGCTGCCACGTCCTCGGGAGTTCGATGTGGTCGAATTCAAAATCCTGGCGCGCGAAAGCACCTGATTTTTTTTAATAGAGCTAGCTTGCTTTGCCTCGAAACTAGTGGCTAAATTAAAAATGTTACCGGTAACAGACTCACTTGCAGATCCTTTCCATCCCTGCTGGCTGGCTTAGGTCAGTCCGGGGTACTCAAGGTCGCAAGCCAAAACAAAAACAATCGGCATGACGACATGCCTTGAGGTCTACACATGGAATCAGTATCTCAGCGTCCTCTCGAAGGAGAGGTCTCGGCGGAGCTTACCTCCGAGGATCGTACCTACCGCAAAGTCATCCTGCGCATCCTGCCGATTCTGCTGTTCTGCTACATGGCGGCGTATCTGGATCGAGTCAACATCGGTTTTGCCAAGCTGGACATGCTTAACGATCTGCAATTCAGCAACACCGTCTACGCACTTGGCGCGAGCATTTTCTTTTGGGGTTATTTCCTCTTCGAAGTGCCGAGCAATCTGTTCCTCCATCGCTTTGGCGCGCGCCTCTGGATTGCCCGCATCATGATCAGTTGGAGCATCGTCTCCATGGCCGTGGCGTTCACCGTACCGCTGGCCAAGTTCTTTCACATCGACTCGGAAACCATGTTTTATGTGCTGCGTTTCCTGTTGGGGGTCTGCGAAGCCGGCTTCTTCCCAGGCGTGATTCTCTACCTCAACTACTGGTTTCCAACCCATCGCCAGAGCCGGGTCATGGCAGGCTTCCTGATGGCCATGCCGATCAGCCTGACTTTGGGTGGGATTTTGTCCGGGTGGTTGATGCGGGCGATGCAAGGTGTGCATGGAATGGCCGGGTGGCAGTGGATGTTGATCATCGAAGGCATCCCTTCGCTGATCATGGCCGTTATCGTGGTGACTTTGCTGGTCGATAAAATCGACAATGCCAAGTGGCTGACAACAGCTGAAAAGAACATGCTCAAAAACAACCTCGATCGAGATAACACAACCAAGGCGTCAAGCCTTCGGGATGTGATCTTCAACGGTCGCGTGTGGTTGCTGGTCCTGATCCTGCTGACCTTTAACACCGGTTTCTACGGTCTGGCATTCTGGATGCCGACCATCATCAAAGCCACGGGTGTCTCCAACACTCTGCATATCGGCTTGCTGACGGCGATTCCGTATGCCACGGCCATCGTCGCCATGACCCTCAACGCCTGGCATTCCAATAAAACCGGTGAGCGCCGATACCACGCGGCTATTCCCGCGTTCATCGGCGGAGTCGGTCTGATATGCAGCGCTTTTTTCGCCAACAACCTGCCGGTGTCGATTTTCTTCCTGAGCGTGTCCGCGTCAGGGTTGTTAAGTCTAATGCCGATTTTCTGGACATTGCCTGGCACCCTGCTGTCCGGCGTGGCAGCAGCGGCGGGCATTGGGATGATCAACGCAATCGGCAACCTTTCAGGTTTCACCGGCTCCATGATTACCGCCACCGCGGAAACCCTGACGGGCGACATGAACAACGGTACCTACGTGCTCGGCGGATGCCTGCTCGTCAGCTGCGTGCTGATCTTGCTGATACCAAAATCCATGCTTGCCAAAGACGCTAAGGGCTGACGGACTGCACCCTTTGAATTAGAACACGAAAGCGACCACATTGAGGCCATGGATGGCTCTGGTAAAAAGCCATAAAGAATCGGGCCATCATGAGCGCAACTGATGATTGGTCAAGGCGAAGTATGACAGCGCAAGGCCGCAAGCACTCAACGGTACTCCGTCCTCGAGTCACTCAAAACCACGATGATTTGAATGCTTGCCAATCGGGAATGACCGGTAGAAAGCAGACATTCTCGTGTGACTGCTTTCGGCCAGAAGCGGACGGTTGAGATTGACACCTTCCGGCCCATTCTGTTGAAAAAGTCGCTTTGCCGAAACGGTCTCATCGTTGACCGGTGAAAACGCCTTTTTTGCACGCTCCTACGTGACATCGTAATACGGACGCCTCTGCCCAAAGCAAAGATTTCAATCTCACGCGCTTACCTTTCTGCCGAGGAAACCCTGGCCGACTTTTTCAACAGAATCGGCCAGAAACGGACGCTCGCGAGTAATCGCTTTCGATCCAAAACGGACGTTGTCAAATTATTCAATCGGTGAGACACAGACTCAGATGGGAGGCTGTGTTACAAAAGCTTTCGTTCCAAGCCTCATTATCAGGTTCGATTCGGTCTAGGGATCTCGGGGTCATTCAGCTCCGCATCCTCTAGGGGAAGGTCTGATTCTCTCCTTGGACTCAAAATATTTAACACCGCGGTACGTGTATGCTGACGCAAGATTTTTAACGATTATTCCCTTCGGTCAACTGATGGCCGAGCACTATCGGCATGAGCAGGACTTGGGACAATGATTCTTTCGGATTCAAGGTTCAAAAGAGAAATGGATAACTCTGGATACAGGCCTCCGACTAAGCACGCCAAAGTCAATTTCGCAATAATTCGTTGCTTGAGAGACACAGGTGATGGGGATTACGTAGCAGCTCGGCTAGCAGCTAGACATCGACTAGTGCCTCAGTTTTTGTGGTCAGCGGAGCAGGCCCTAGAGAAATACCTAAAAGGCATTCTCACCCTTCACCGTGTAAGCGCTCTAACTATCGGGCACGACATATCGAAAGCCTTGACCCTGATAGAAACAGAGCTTGGGTTTGAAATTCCTCTTACTCCGCGACAGAAGGAAGTATTTGAGGCAATCGCCGAATGGGAGTCTGATAGATATTTTCTGAATCACGCTGGCGTGATGGGCCATGAACTGCACTATTTGGATCAGATGGTCTGGCGGATTCGGCAGTACTGCCAGCCTTTAGATGTTGTGCACTATGCCGATGAGCCGTCTCGCTCCGTACTGGAGCAGAACGTTAAAGCGATACAGGGGCGGGAAATGACTGCTCCGCGGGAAGGCGACCTAATTGGGGGGCGTCTGGAAAAGATGCTAGTGGACAAGGACGACCCCGCCAGATCGGCTTTGGTCTGGAAGAATCTAATGTTCAGCACAAGCACTCGCAAGAAGGTGAGTCGTAGAAATCATATGCACATGAGCAATGCGCCTCTATGGCTTGACCCTGATCTGATCGATGACGTCGCTAAGCTTTTAAAAGTGCCCAAAGCACTCCAAGAAGAGTACCGTCAACTGGCAAAAAAAAGAGCGTTGGGGCAAGACTAGTTTCAACCTGGCTGAATGACGCCTTTTCATAAGCATACTATGATCATTTCTGGCGTTTCTGCCTTTCGCAACAGGCAGAAATCGGCCAGAGGGTGACGATCGATGTGGGCAGATTAAAACGAGTGATTAAGGGGCATTGCCCGAACGATTCGTTTTTTCTCCTAATATCCGGGTCGCCGGTGTCGTTTCCCATCCAGCCATCGAAAATTAGTCCAAATTCTGTTGTCGCAAATCAATGCTTTATTGTTTCGGAAAGAAATTTCATTTTATTTTTCAGGTGAATTATGAGCTGGGATGCCGACCTTACCAAACTTATGAACTTATGTTTTCTTTTGATAGAATCCGAAAATGGTAAAGAGCTGCTTCCTGGATGCGAATGGAAAAATGACGCTCAAGTCTTAGGCGTGAAGATTTTTAGGCATATCGCAACGGCTCAGCAGGTTAGCGCGGGAATTGGCTTTGAATTTGGCGCAGGGCAGGCCTTTTCTCATATCGATCACTCCTCAGTTGCAGTGATTGTCAGAGCTGCCATCGAATCATATTTAGCCTTTAACTATATATTTGTGAATCAAGATGAGAATTTGTCTATTTATCGTCATAAGCTTTGGCGTCGAGCCGGGTTAATAGATAGAAGTAAGATTTTAGCCAATACTCCAGAGAGCAAAAATATTCTTTTGCAGGAAGCTGAGTCTATAAAAAAGCTTTACAACGAGATAACTTGCAGTCTCCACTACCAAAAAAGCAACCGTGATGAAAGAAAAGAAATTGACAAGGGTAATTGGAAGCCAAAGGGTGGCTGGCATGCTATTACTAACAAGACTGACATCCACCAACGTTACTTTAGTGATATTTACAACCACCTAAGTGGTCATTCACATGCTAGCTTTATAAGCGCCCTTCAAATTAGAGACGCATGGAATATCGAACAACAAGCAATGCTGGCGGGGGCCGCCCGCCAAATACTATGTATGGTGATTTCGCACTTTTTATTTTCCTACGCAAAATTATTCCCCGACGGAAAATTAGTAATGGCATCAAACCCTGAATTAGCTGAAATCGCAGACGGATGGCACATACATAAAGAACAAGTGACAGCGATCTATGGTCCTATTGAGTAACGTGCATAGCTAATTGATGAAATCATCTAGTTAATTTAGAGATAGCGATTCTGGCATCGCTTACGCTACTTACTGCATTTGGCCGATTCAGCCCTTCACGAAGGGCAAAAATCGGCCATAAGCGGGCATTCCAACATCGTCCGCCCGCGCAGCTTGTCAGCTCAGCCCTGTTGCCAGATGTGAGGTTAGATGAACCACTCGCTTTTATGGCAGTCCATCTCCCTCTACGCTCGCCGAGAAAAAATCAAACATCTAAGTAGTGAGCGTGCGATCTAGGACTTTCAAATTGCGAGTGACGGGTTGGCTTTCCAAAGACTCCTAAGAAGTACAAGGAAACCGAGCAGTAGTGTTCCAGCTAGCCCTAGCAATATACCTTGTGTTGCACCATCCATATTCTCCCACCGGGTAGGACTCAAGCGCTTTTTATCAACCCAGACAAGCTCGGATTCGCCTTTTAGTACTAAATCGTCATCCTCGTTCAATTCCAGATTAACATCTGCGTTATAGAACGTGAACATGCGATTTTCCACGCTATCCACTGGCTTGCCGTTAAGGCTCAGATGTTTCAAGCCTTTAAATACTGAAATCCCCTGAGCGACTCCGGGGCTGGAAAGTTTCTTTACACCCCCCTCGGCAATGTCTGCGACTGAATACCAACCGGAGATATTCTTAAGAGACATGTAATTTCTTTTGTCATAATATAGCTCCATAGGGGACTTCATGGGTGCAATAATTAATTGTAACGACATTATATTTGTAAGCGCATCGACATATGCTAGATTATTGCCTGAATTTTTTATAGGAACGGCGTAACAACCTTTGATTCCAAGCATATTGTTTGGTGGTAGCAACTTAAGTTGTGTTGGCTTGCCATTCTGCACTATCGTAATAATTTTAAGCTCAGGCGTGGCTTTTGATTTCTCTGACATATCTAACAGAGGAACCTTTAACTCAAAATTGACGTCGCTGTTATGCATCCAATAATCAACCGTCTGATTATCTCCAACAAAGCGAGTAATTTTGGAAGTTTTCTCTTTTTTATCTAGCCACATTGGCGAAAAAATTGCTTTATGGAATTGAAGATTGCCCTGTTTTGCAGGAGTTTCAATCGTAATCATGCTAGATGGTAACTTTATTTCCAAGCTTTCCACATCGTTGAAAATCAACGACCGCTTGTCCGCTTTCGGTAGTTTTCCAGGTTCACTTAAAAAACATCCATCATATGCATTCAGTGTTATTTTTGCCTTTTTACCCGATTCTGGATTCCATAATAAACTACTGTCTTTCCCCTGGCCGGTTATTGAAAGGCTACCTTGAAAACTCCCAGATAAAAAATCGAAGTTAATTTTTTCTTTCTTGGGATTTTCGCAATGGCACTTTTCTGCCTCTTCTTCCGCAAGTCGTTTTTTTACAGTGTCATCGTAGAGCAATCCGAGTGAGGCGTCAGCGGAAACTTTCGCTTCCACATAAGAGGGAACTGGCTTGAAAAAAAGTGCTAATATATAGTACTGAATTAATAAAACGGCAAATGCGAGAATAGCAGGACCGATGCTTGAAAATAACTGCGCCACTCTAGGGTGTTCTGAAGCGTCCTTGGGCAAAACTTGACATGCATATGATATAGACACATAAATAAAAGCAAAAATAACCCCGCCTGCAATATTGCTCACCAAGCATTCAAACAGTGCGACACTGTTAGAAGGGAGTGTAAAATATGCGTAAAGGTCGATGCTCATGTTTATGAAGAATGCAGCTAGTGATATTAATAACGTACCCCCCCTGTAAGTTTTGCTCATCCTAAAGCAAAACAACAACAGAAAAGATCCACAAAGGTAAACTGTTGAAAATGCCCCAGTAATCCAATCTTTGAATGACGCAAATGCTATTAAGTTATCCTTGTAAACGCTTTGATAGATCCCGGCGCTTGGACTGCTAATTAGCGACACCGAGTGTTGTTGGAATGCTGGGCCAAGACTCAGTAAAATTGCTCCACATACCAAAAGAGAAACTGCAGATAAGAATCTCGGCGAAGTCAATAATTTCATATAATGCATGAGGATATTTTTTGCCATTTGTTTCGGATACGCGATAAGACAGGCAACTGGTCAAGAAGTCAATCCTTAGGCGGCTAAAGTTCTAGAGTTTGACTTCTGAGTTAAGGCAGGCGAAATCCGATCGTTTGCTAATAGCCTTTTTCTGCTTCGTTTTTTGTAGGTTGCGAAACACCGAGCAATCGCTATTTCAGGAAAAGCGAACCATGCCAACGCCTCTATTGGCCGATGCCTATGAATCCGGTGGAAACGGGTCAAAAAAAGACCTCGATTCGATCACCCCACGCAGATATGGCTTTGGCTAGACTAATTAAGTGGAGCATAGAGTCATTACTTACGGCCAATGCTCCTCTGATCAACCCCGTGAGAGCAAGGGACTGCCATGCGCATTGCACACGTCCAAATCCAAAACATCCGTGGTATTACCTCCCTGAATCGCCCTGGGTTTCGTAGACACCTAAAAGCCTAAACACATCCCTGCTAAAACACTTCAGAACAGTCCGCTATTGGCCGATTGCAGCCTGTTGCGAAGGGCTGCAAACAACCCAAAGCAGCCAGTGCCAGTATAGAAAATAAAATTGCGCTCCTCCTTTAGTTACCACTCGTCATTCAAGGACAAGTGGTAACGGGACAATAGCTTTGCCGACTTCCATGATGTTCTGCGATGAAATCCACATGGTTTTCCAGTGCGAAATGCACAGTATCCAGAAACTCGATCACTGCGTTATCGGTTGCTGACGCTTCTGCATCGGAAGGAATGAAGAACGGATCGTGCTTGCCCCAGATAAGCTGTGTTGGCAATTCGGTGTCGCGGAAAAATTGCTCGAACGCTGGACAGAGGAAAAGATCGAGCTGAGTCTCCTTGTTGCCCGGATGTTGCATCAGAAAATCGTCCGACAGATATGACTCTGATGCGACCGCATCAGAGTTGGATGCTCCGTGCAGGTACTGCCAGCGTATGCCTTCCAGATTCAGGACGTTGTCGTGTATCACCTTGCGGTTTTCAACCGTAGGGCCGGCCCAATAAGCTCTGATCAGAGCGCAGGCATCATCGATGCCGTCTAGGTAAGCATTGCCCTTTTGGGAAACCAACGCCGCTATCCGTTGTGGATAAGCGAGTGCCAAGCGAAGGCTGGCCGGTGCGCCATACCCCTGAGCCCGGTTTTGAGGTATCTAGTTGCAATCAATAGATCATTTGAAAAATTGGCCGCTGGTCGCAAAGCAATGCTTTATCCAGAGTGTGGGCTAAAGTGTGGGCTGGCAGGTTTTTCTGAAATCCAGAAACGAAAAAGCCCTGAATAATCAGGGCTTTGTCGTATAAAGATGGCGGAGGCGATGACATCTCTTATTGTGTCTCAAGTCCTCCAAATGATCCTGGCGTATCAAGATATCAATGAGCTTGTCGCCCACGTTCCAATTGCGACCCGTTTCTGTTTCACGCGGTGCTCTACTGCGTTTCAGTCGTACCATTGGAAAAGTCCACTTACCGAAGGACCCTTGCGCGCGGATGACCACACCCGAATTTTCCATGGCGATTACTCAGTGGAAACCGGTAGCAACGCTCATTACTGAGTCTGCTCGCAGACTGAGGGTACACATAGAGGTAGAAAATTTTCGACCTAAAAATTTCCCTTTATTTTCAATAACAATGAGAAAGGTTCGATTCCGGCTTCGGCACCATCTTTTCAAAGGCCTGCATGAGTCCTCTCACGCAGGCCTTTGTCGTTTTCGGATCCAGCATTCGACTGAACGCTTGGCGTTGCCAGGCATCTACCTCCCTTACGACCAAGGGGGGCCGCCATGAGAGAAGAACAGCGAAAGCAGGCGTTGTCTGCCTGGCGCAGGCTATTTGCCCTGCCGGAAAATCGGGTGGACGCCGAAGATCGATACAACCAGCTATTGAGCGCTGCCGACGACATGGAGCGTATGCAGCTGATTAGCAGCGATGAGTGGCGCAAGCTGGTGCAGCAGGCGGGGACGGCATTCTCCAAGACGGCGGCTTGTATGGGCGGCGAACGTTAGATTCACCACGGAAATGCCAATTTGCTCGCATTTTGTAACGAAAAACCGGCACTCAACCAAATCCCGGCTAGTCTGTCCGGATTAGGCAAAAACCCAGCCAACGGACCCTCTGGGGGTGACATGTGACCTTTCCTATTCAACAGCTGTGCCGAACACTGGAATCAGGCTTTGCGCCGCTGTCGTGCAGTTGCACGATCAATGGCAGCGGGGCGTTGACGATCAAGGTGTTTGATCCGATCTCCGGGCATGTCGAGTTGTTGATCAACGGCGTTTCGCCCCTCGGATTCGACAGCGTGCGCGACATCGCCAACTTCATCGGTGAGCTGCGCACCGAAATGAACGCCGGGCGGCGCGCGTTCGCGGGCGCTTGAGTGCGGCGATTTGCCGTTGCCCCGGTATTTCAGCGGCTATAGTCATAATCCCAAGCCTCAAAACAGATGGAGTTTCTAATGAAACGAATAGCACTGTTTATCGCCGCTTTGGTTGTGACTGCACCGCTGTTTGCCGCTGAATCGAGACAAGCGCTGTGCGAACTCAATCTGAAAAAACTCAGTGACCTGAAACAGACGCCCGTGATGGGGCAGCCGCTGCTGGGACAGATCCAAAGTGATCGCAAGGATGCGGAAGCGGCGCATAAAGCCAAGGATTATGACAAGTGCGTGGACCTGACCAATCGCGCGCTGGCCAATGTTATGAAGGGCTCGAACACCAACTGATGCCAGCACCGAGCCGACCGGGTCGGCTCACGTCTGCACACTTTTCTACACAGACTTGCTCTACACAAAAGGCTGCCCACTGAATCCCCGTGGCAGCCTTTGTTTTCCCAGCATGGCCGTCAACCGTTGCGCCCATTCCGTGCGCCAGTCATTCGCCGTGTGCGTGGCTTTGGCTTTGCGCGCTGCACGGCGGGCGGCGTTGCGCTCGTTGCGGCGGGCGTCCTTGTAGGCATCCGTGTTACGGCAACTGCGGCATTTGACGCGATTGAGCTGGGTGCTGGACGCCAGGTTCGAGCCTTTGTGGCCGCAGGCCAAATGCCCGGCGACCTTGTAGTGCGTGACCATGGAAGGGTCTCCTTCCGTAATCGTTATCTGAACCGTGGCAGGCGCGGTTCGCTGGGTTTGAGCGATGACAGCGTGCTGCGAATCAGCGGCGTGTCTTTTTCGATGTCGTTGAGCCGGTCGCGAATGCGCAGTGCCGTCGGGTGGCCGCCTTGATGGTCGACCCAATCGGCGATTTCCTTGCAGGCAGCCGCGAGGCGGGCCTGACGTGTGTCGAGCAGGGTAAGCAGGGTGGTGATGGACTCTTTCTCTGACATGGCATACACCTCCAGTGAGCGCAGCGCGGTTAAGGGCGGCACACATGCCAGCAAAGGGCTCGGGTGGAGTGAGCCGTTTGCCGATGGGCCCTGATTCAACTCAACTGAGTATAGACCCGCCTGTCGCAAGCACCGGATGTGTGTCCCCATCAACTATAGAAGCTTGTGGCGATCGTGCAAAAAATCGCCAGGCCTCTTTCGTTCAAGCCGTGTCAGCGGCCTGGGCCATTTTCTCCAGGAACATCGCCAAGCCGACTTCCTCGGCCCGCAGGCCACGGCGGGTTCGCGGCCGCGGCAGTTCGGCCAAGGCCCCCAGCAGGAAACTGTCCAGCACCGCCGGGTGGATGTAGCACTTGCGGCACACCGCCGGAGTATTGCCCAACTGCTTGGCCACGCTTTTGACCATCTCCACCACATGGCGCTTGGCGTCAGCCTCGGGTTCCCATTGGCGCTCGCGCAGCACCGCCAGCGCTAGGGCGCTGCCGGCCCAGGTGCGGTAATCCTTGGCGGTGAAATCGGCACCCGTGAGGTTTTGCAGGTAGGCGTTGACGTCGGAGGAACTGACCGTGTGCCGCTCGCCGTTGTCATCCAGGTACTGGAACAGGTTCTGCCCGGGGATCTCCAGGCAGCGCTTGATGATCCGCGCCAGGCGTTGGTCCTTGACGGTGATCTGGTGCTCGATGCCGCTTTTGCCGCGAAACTGGAACAGGATCGCGCTGCCTTTGACCTCGACATGCCGACTGCGCAGAGTGGTCAGGCCGTAGGAGCGATTGTCCCGGGCATATTGAGTATTGCCGACGCGGATCAGCGTGGCGTCGAGCAAGGTAATGACCGTGGCCATGACCTTGTCGCGGCTAAAACCTGGGGTGGCCAAAAGGGCTTCCAACTGTTTGCGCAATTTGGGCAATGCGGCGCCGAATTCCAGCAGGCGCGAATACTTGTCGGCGTCGCGCACTTCGCGCCAGCGCACGTGATAGCGGTACTGCTTGCGACCCCGGGCATCGCGGCCAGTGGCTTGCAAGTGACCACGGGGATCGGCGCAGATCCACACCTCGGTGTAGGCCGGCGGCACGGCGAGGGCGTTGAGGCGCTTGATCTCGTCGGGATCGGTGATGCGTTGGCCTTGTGGATCGAAATACTGGAACTTGCCCCGCAGCTTTTTACGGGTGATGCCCGGCACGGTGTCGTCGACATAGTGCAGGTCGGGGGGCAGAACATCGGAGAGCAAGACGTCGGGCATGGCAGTAGTCCTTGGCAGCGATCAGGGCCTGTCTAGCCATTGACCGCAGTCCCGCGCCGTCGTGCCGAAAAGCTACGCCAGTACCGCCACGGCCTTGATCTGCGCCCACAAGGCCTGGCCGGGATGCACGTTCAATTGATCCCGAGAGTAACGGGTGATGCGCGCCAGCAGCGGTGTGCCGCCGGCATCGAGGCGGATCAGCACGTGGGCGGCGTTGTCGGCGGGCATTTCGCTGACCACTGTCACCGGCAGCCGGTTGAGAATGCTGCTGCTCTCCGCGCCGTGCAGGCTGAGGCTGACATCCCGCGCCTGGACCTTGCAGCGCAGGGCCTGGCCAATGGCGAGCGGCGAGTGCGCGACGCGGACACTCAATTCACTGGCGGGTAGTTGCAGGGTCAGCAGTTGGTAGTCGGCATCGTAGGCACTGACGCGACCTTCAATCACCACACCGGCGTCGTCGCCCAAGGCCAGTGGCAAGTCGAGTCGCGCCAGGGTTTCGCCAATCGGGCCGCTGGCCAAGGCCTTGCCATCGCTGAGCAGGACGATGTGATCCGCCAGCCGCGCCACTTCATCCTGGGAATGGCTGACGTACAGCACCGGAATGTCCAGTTCGTCGTGCAGGCGTTGCAGGTACGGCAGGATTTCGTTTTTGCGCTGGGAATCGAGTGCCGCCAGCGGTTCGTCCATCAGCAGCAGTGTCGGGCTGGTGAGCAGGGCGCGGGCAATCCCGACCCGCTGGCGTTCGCCGCCGGACAGGTGCTGCGGATGACGCCCCAGCAGATGGGCAATGCCCAGCAATTCGGTGGCGTGGGCCATGTCGACCCGGCGTTGTTCCTTGGCAATGCGTTTGAGGCCGAATTCCAGGTTGGCCAGCACCGACAGATGCGGGAACAGACTGGCTTCCTGGAACACGTAGCCCAGCGCCCGTTTGTGCGGTGGGACGAACAGCTTGTTCTGGCTGTCCTGCCAGATTTCGTCGTTGACCTGGATAAAACCCTGCTCGGCTTTTTCCAGCCCGGCGATGCAACGCAGGCAGGTGGTTTTACCGGAGCCGGAATGACCGTACAACGCGGTCACGCCCCGGCCGGGCAGTTGCAGATCAAGGTCGAGGGCAAAGCCCGGGTAACTCAGTTTCAACCGCGTGTGAATCATCAATCAGCTCCAGCCCGCTTTGGTTTTACGGCTGGAGTACAACGCCAGCAACACCAAGAATGAAAACACCAGCATCGCCCCGGCCAGCCAGTGTGCCTGGGCGTATTCCATGGCTTCCACATGGTCGTAGATCTGCACCGAGACCACCCGGGTCTTGTCCGGAATATTGCCGCCGATCATCAGCACCACGCCGAATTCGCCGACGGTGTGGGCGAAACCGAGGATGGCGGCGGTAATGAAACCGGGGCGGGCGAGGGGCAGGATCACGCTGAAAAAAGTGTCCCAGGGATTGGCACGCAACGTGGCGGCGACTTCCAGCGGGCGGGTGCCAATGGCGGAAAAGGCGTTTTGCAGCGGCTGGACCACGAACGGCATCGAGTAAATCACCGAACCGATCACCAACCCGACAAAACTGAAGGTCAGGGTGCCAAACCCGAGGGATTGGGTCAGTTGTCCGAAAAAACCGTGGGGCCCCAACGCCAGTAACAGGTAGAAACCAATGACCGTCGGGGGCAACACCAGGGGCAGGGCGACGATCGCCCCAATGGGGCCGCGCAACCAGGAGCGGGTGCGCGACAGCCATAACGCAATCGGAGTGCCGATGACCAACAGAATCGCAGTCGTCAGGGACGCCAGTTTCAGGGTCAGCCAGATGGCGGAAAAATCAGCACTCGATAGCGGCATTTAGAGTTGGTAACCGTAGGACTTGATAACGGCAGCGGCTTTCGGTCCTTTCAGGTATTCGACCAGCGCCTTGGCGGCCGCACTGTCTTTGCCCTTGGTGAGGATCACCGCGTCTTGTTTGATCGGGTCATGCAGGTTCGCCGGAACGATCCACGCCGAACCGCTGGTGACTTTGCCGTCTTTATAGATCTGCGACAAGGCGACGAAGCCCAGTTCCGCGTTGCCGGTGGAGACGAACTGATAGGCCTGGGTGATGTTCTGGCCGGTGACGAGCTTGTCCTTGACCTTGTCGGTCAGGCCCTGCTTGGCCAGGACCTGGGTGGCGGCCAGGCCGTAAGGCGCGGCTTTTGGATCGGCGATGGACAGGTGCTGGTAGTCATTTTTCTTCAGCACCTCGCCCTTGGCGTCGACGTAGCCTTCCTTCGCCGACCATAGCGCCAGGGTGCCGACGGCGTAGGTAAAGCGCGAGCCCTTGACCGTGTCGCCTTCGGTTTCGAGTTTGGCCGGGGTGGTGTCATCGGCCGACAGGAACACTTCGAACGGCGCACCGTTCTTGATCTGGGTGTAGAACTGGCCGGTGGCACCGAAGGACGCCACCAGTTTATGGCCGGTGTCTTTTTCGAAGTCGGCGGCAATCGCCTGGATCGGTGCGGTGAAGTTGGCCGCGACCGCGACCTGGACCTCGTCCGCGTGGGCAGCGCTGAAGGCAAACGCCGCGAGGAGGGCGAAACCGGTGGTTTTCAAGGTCATCGATGAGCTCCGTTGAGGGCAAGACAGTGGGCAGTTTTTATTGGAGTGAACTGCGCCGATGCGGGGGTGAATTCGCTATGTACGGAAATATATAGCGAAATGCCTGCAAACGGAACTCGCCGATGCAAGCCCGCTGCTTTTGCCGTTCAACGGGCTTACCGACGATGAAAACCGCCACCACCACCACCCAAGGAGCGATTCATCACGCGCGAGGAGTTGTGAAAGTCGTTCAAGCGCTGGTTGCCGAGGTTGCGTGCAACGTTCTCCCGATCAAGGTTCTGCAGTTGGGCCGGTGGCGCCGAGCGGGTGGCGCCGCCCTTGACCATCGACTGCCAGCCATCGTCGGTCTTGCGATAGACGTTGCCGTCGTGCCCGGCATAGACATTGCCCCCCACCTGCGCCGCGCCGCCATTGCGTCCATGAATGCCGCCGAACTGAGTGGTGTTGCCGGTGTTCGGGTTGTACACCGCGCCGCGATTGGCGGTGACTTGGGTGCCGTTACGCACATTGCCCGCCGTGACCCGCCCGCCGGCGATGGCGCCACCGTTAGGGCCCACCACCGAGCCGCTGCGACCGGCCGCGTAGTTGCCGGTGAACACATTGCCCACCGCGCCCCGTTGACCCGCCGCCGCCACGCCCGTGCGCGAGTTGTAGGCATTGCCGACCTGGCCGGCCCACTTATTGCCGGTCCAGGCGTTGTAGCCCGCGCCGTAGCGGCTGACCGAGGCGCGGTCGCCCCACTGGCGATAGATATTGCCGGTGGTGCCGGCCCAGCCGCCCGGCCCCCAGGCCACGGCACCACCGTGATAACCGTAGGCCGCACCGCCCCAGGCCAGCGGTGCCGGGTACAGGCGCGGACCCCAGGCGTAGCCCCAGCCATAATTGCCCCACCACGGATAGGCGCCCCAGCCCCAGCCCATCGCCACGGTGCTGCCGCCCCAACTCCAGCCGAAGCCGAAGCCGAAGGTCCAGCCCGTCCAGGGTGTGTAGCGAATCGCGACGCCAAAGCCATAGGTGACGGGCGGCCCGTACCAGACAGTGCCGACCCAGGGCGTGTACGGATAACCGGTGCCGTAGACCACCACGCCGGTGTTCGGGTCGAGGGTCGAACCCTGGTAACCCGGCGTGTAGCCCACCACCAGGGTGTCGCCGCTGACTTCATAGATTTTCACGTAGGTGAGGTAATGCATTGGCGAACTGGGCGGGATCGAATAGATCACCGCCGGCACCGAACTGGCCACCGTCCAGGGGCCTTGCGCCGAGGTGGCACTGAACCAGATGCCGTTCTCCACCGCGTACCAGCTCTTGGCGTCGACCATGATGATCGGCGTCGCGCTGTTGACCACGTACTGCAATGGCGTGCCGCTAATGGCCTTGAGTTGCGGTTGACCATCGAACTGCGGCGGGGTCATCTTCACTGCGCTTTTCTTGATCGCCGACGTTTGCGGAATGGTCGCGGCAATGGCCGCTTCCTCGGCCTGGGGCGTGCCCGCGACCGAGGCCTTGACGTTCTCCTTGGGGCTGTCGTCCGGGATATTGGCGAAGTCTGCTGGCAGCTTGTCCGCCGGGGCAAAAGACCAGGGACCGTTCATGTCACTGGCGCGAAACCAGCGGCCCGAGAGCAGCACGTAACTGTCCTGGTCGCCGACTTCCTTGAAAATATGTCCGGTGGTGTTGCTGACGTACAACAACTGCGTGCCCTGGATCGGTTGCCACTGGGGCGCGCCGTCGGTGACGATCAATTCGGTCGGGGTGGTCGCGATGTGGATCTGCGGGACCGGCGGCTTGGCCAAGGTCGGAATCTTGTCTTTCGGGTCGCTCTGGCCGGTCAGCAGGTCCACTTGGCGGCTGGCAATCGCGGCTTTCTTGGCCTTCTCCAGATCGGCGCCGGGGGAGGGCAGCGGCGTGTAGGCGCCCGTCAGGCTGTCAGCGACCATCCAGCCATCGAACACGTGCAGGTAATGTTTGCCCTGGGCGTCCTTGAGCAGCAGCGGTCGGGTATTGATCACCCGTTGCAGCGCAGTGCCGTCGACCGGGCGATAGGCGGGATCGCCATCGATGTACACCAGCAGCGCCGGCACCTCGGAACTGATGATGGTCGGCGGGGTGTTTTCGATGGGCGCGCTGTCGGCTTTCTGCTCGGCGGCCAGCACGCCGACCGCCGCTTCCAGTTGATCAAGCGACAGGGTTTTCTTGCGCCCGGCGGCGTCTTTTTGCAGGGCCGCGACCCAGGCCTTGGCGTCACTGGCGCTGGACGGGAAATCAGCCTTGATCAGCGTGTATTGGTCCAGCACCACCCAGCGGGTCGCCTTGTCCACCAAGGTGTGAGCACTAAACTGGACGATGCCATAGGTGGACTTGCCGTCCTTGCCGGTGGCTTCCACCGCGGCCCGAGCCGTCAGCGTGTACCCGTCCCAGCTGTCGAGTTGCGGTTGGTAGACGGTCAGTTTGGTGTCACCGCTGGTCAGCACTTGCGGCCAGGTCGGCTTGGCCGTTGCCTCGCTTTCGGTCGCCGCTGGCGCCTGCTGCGCCGCCCCGGATGCGCCGACAAACAGGAGCAAGAACAGCAACAGCAGCAGGACGGGTGAACGGGGGCGGGTCATTGTCAGCTCCTTCGACGGCCGGGCTTGGGCGCGGTCAAAAAAGCATAGTCGGGGGCGATGAAAGCGCCTGCGGCTTTCGTGAATTAGCGTTTAGTCGGGGTAGGGCGATTCCGTGTGCTGTGGTATTCCATGGGCACGACGCATTCGTCGACCTGCCATGTGGAGACCGAGATGTTCAAAGGCATTGTGATCGAGAAAGACGACCAGGGTTACCGTTCGAACCTGCAAGATATCCGCGACGAACAATTGCCCGAGGGCGATGTGACGGTGCGTGTGGCGTACAGCACGCTGAACTTCAAGGACGGCTTGGCGATTACCGGCAGCAGCCCGGTGGTGCGAAAATTCCCTATGGTGCCGGGGATCGATCTGGCAGGCACGGTCGAATCCAGCACCCATGCGGACTACAAGGTCGGCGACGCTGTCCTACTGAACGGATGGGGTGTTGGCGAAGGTCATTGGGGTGGATTGGCGCAGAAAGCGCGCCTCAATGGCGACTGGTTGATCCCTTTGCCGAAGGCCTTCACGGCTGCCCAGGCGATGGCCATCGGCACCGCCGGCTATACGGCGATGCTCTGCATCCTGGCCTTGGAGCACAACGGCGTGACTCCGGATCAGGGTGAAGTGCTGGTGACGGGAGCCAACGGCGGCGTCGGCAGTTTTGCCATTGCCTTGCTCAGCAAGTTGGGCTATCGCGTAGTGGCGTCTACCGGCCGCGTCTCCGAGCACGATTACCTTAAGCGCCTGGGGGCCAGTGAAATCATCGACCGCGCGACGTTGTCCGAGCCAGGCAAACCGCTGGCCAAGGAACGTTGGGCGGCGGTGATCGATTCGGTTGGCAGTCACACCCTGGCCAACGCCTGTGCCAGCACCAAGGCCAATGGCACCGTGGCCGCCTGCGGCCTGGCCCAAGGCATGGATTTCCCGGCGTCGGTGGCGCCCTTCATCTTGCGCGGCGTGACCCTGGCCGGCATCAACAGCGTGACCCAACCCAAAGCCAAACGCATCCAGGCCTGGGACCGACTGGCCACGGACCTGGACTTCGCCTTGCTGCCGTTGATCAGCGATGAAATCGGCCTCAGCGAAGCGATTGATGCCGCGCCGCGCCTGCTGGCCGGTCAGTTGCGCGGGCGGGTGGTGGTCGACGTCAACCGTTGAGTCACGGCCGCCGTTCGCGTTCCAGCAGTTGCCGTTTACGTTCAACGCCCCAGCGATAGCCCGACAGGTTGCCGTCGCTGCGCACCACGCGGTGGCAGGGGATCGCCACCGCCAGGCTGTTGGCGCCGCACGCCTGGGCCACGGCGCGGACCGCTTTGGGCTGGCCGATACGTTGCGCAATGTCGGCGTAACTGGCGGTGCTGCCCAGCGGGATCTCCCGCAGCGCTTGCCATACGCGCTCCTGAAACGCGGTGCCGCGCACGTCCAGCGGCAAGTCCAGGCCCAGGGCCGGCGCTTCGATAAAACCCACCACCTGCGCGATCAATTGCTCGAACTGTTGATCGGCGCCGATCAGGTTGGCCCGACGAAACTGGTCTTGCAGATTGCGCACCAGCGCGTCCGGGTCATCGCCCAACAAGATCGCGCAGACGCCACGCTCACTTTGCGCCACGAGGATGGCGCCGAGTGAGCATTGGCCCACGGCGAAACGAATGTCGACGTTCTCGCCGCCCGCACGGTAATGGGTTGGCGTCATGCCGAGCACATGGTCGGCGGCTTCATAAAAACGGCTGTTGGAGTTGAAACCGGCGTCGTACAGCGCATCGGTCACCGTGGGGCTGGCGACCAGGTTCTGGCGTACTCGCCGGGAGCGGTGGGCGATGGCGTAACCCTTGGGCGTCAGGCCGGTCACCGCTTTGAATACCCGATGAAAATGAAAGGTGCTCAGACCGGCGCTTTCAGCCAGGGCGGCGAGGCTCGGCAATTCTTCGGCGGCTTCGATCTGCCGGCACGCGGCGGCAACCAGGGCGGCGTGTTGAGTGGCGGCTTCGGTCTGGTCAGAGGTGGCGCGTTTGCTGGGTCGAAAGCCGGCCGCTTCGGCTTGTTCGGCGTTGTCGAAAAACACCACGTTGTGCGGCTTTGGCAGGCGCGCCGAGCTGCTGGGGCGGCAATAGACGCCCGTAGTTTTCACCCCGTAGACAAATTGCCCGTCAGCACGGGAATCGCGGGCGACAATCGCGGCCCAGCGTGGGTCATCTTCGACGGTCAGGGGGCTCGATGGGGAAGTCATGGTCGGTGTCCTTTGACGAGTTCAGTCCAGCGTAACCAGGACGCGGTAACGCCACACTCCCACTCTTGCGGTCAAATTCGAGTGTATTCAACCGGCGGTGCGCAAAGTGAAATTAATCCGTCGCCTGCCCAGGCGCGGATGCTCGCCGTCCTTGAGCGGCAGCACGCCGTGATAGCGCAGGCGATCGACGCCGCCCCAGACCACCACATCGCCATGGAACAGCGGTACCCGCTGGCTTTTGTCGCCCCGGGCATGGCCGCCGAACAGGAACATCGCCGGCAACCCCAGGGACACCGAAACGATGGGCGCGCTGTAGTCCTTTTCGTTTTTGTCCTGGTGTAACGACATCTTCGCGCCGGGCAGGTATTGGTTGATCAGGCAGGAATCGGGCATGAAACCGGGGAATCCCGCTTCAAGGGCGGCGGCCTGGGCCAGCGCTAGAAAGGATTGTGGCAATGCGGGCCAAGGTTGGCCGCTTTGCGGGTCGATGGGGCTGTAGCGGTAGCCGTGGCGGTCGGTGGTCCAGCCGAGTGGCCCGCAACCGCTGAGCGCCACCGACATGGTGAAGCCGCCGGGGGTGACCATTTGCCGGAATGGTGCGGCGATCAGCACCGCCTTCAGGGCCGGCAGCAGGCGATCGACCCAAGGTAAGGCGAAGCCCCGTAACACGAAGGACTGTTCGCCGATCGGCTCGACCCGGCGTGGTTGCTCGGGTTCGGCATCGGCAAACAGATCGAAAGTGGTCACGGGCGTGGCCTCAGAGCGCTTTGCTGACCTTGATGTCGGCAATTACATCATCGGTCTGGTCGTGCAGCGCCGCCAAAGCGGCCTTGGCCTCGTCTTCGGTGCCGGTTTCCAGCTGGGCAAATTCGAAACGGCGCTCGCCATTCAGGGTGTATTTGATGACGTACTTGGTTGTTTGAGCCACGGAAAAACCTCTTGTGCCGGCGCGGGCTTCAGCTGAGTTTCGAGCTGGAGCGGCGGATGATCTTGATCGAGTGGGTCAGTGTCGGTTTGCGCGTCACGCTGATGGCCTTGCGGCTGACCATGTCGATGGTGATGTTCCAGAAGCCGGTGCTCGGCGCGGTGATGCGCGCGGGGAAGGTGTCGAACGCGCCGCCGTGATAGGTGTGACGACCGCCATTCTTGAAGCTGCGGAAGTTGGCGTCGTTCATCAAGCGGATGTTGCACATTTGCGAGCATTGGATGACGACGATGTCGTCTTCGTTGAGGTGCTCGCGCTGGTGGATAAATTTCATGGGCGCCTCCAGAAGGCTTTTGCTACAAAATCAAAACGATGGCGCAGTTTATCAGCCCGGCACCGGAAATATCGGCTCCCGCGACTCGGCTTTCACAATTAAAAACAGATATCAGGTTATTAATCAGTGATAAAGGTATCGTGCGCCGGAGAAAAACAGTGATTGCGCTGTCGGAGGGTCTTTATCGGAGGTTTTATATGAAGTGGGGCGTGTGGGTGGTACCGGTGGCATTGACGATGAGTGGTTGCGCGACAGTCTCGGATATCAATGAGTCGCTGCCCACCATGAGTGTGATTTCGGGGAAGAAGCCCCATGAATACGCGCAGTGCCTGGTGGAAAAACTCGCCAGCAGCCGTGGCGCCTTGCAAGTCGAACCGCACAAGGGTGGCGTTCGGGTCATCGTGCCGCAGAAGCTGTCGTCCGGTCCGGCGGCAGTGTTCGAGATTGACGATCGTTCCAGTGGCAGCAGCATCAAGCTGCATGAACGCCTGTCCAATGTGCCGTTGCGGCCCTGGGATGTGCGCAATGCCGCGACCGAGTGCATTTCCGGCTGATAAACTCTCGTCAGTCAATCGATGCCGCCAAAGCAGGGCTTTGGCGGCATTGTCATTTCTGGAGCCAGGCATGAAGCGAGAACAGGTAAGGGACCGGCATGCAGAGGGTTTGATCTCTGCGACCCACGTCATCCGCAATCCGGCAGACCCGGAAGAGTGGATCGTGTTTTTCAAGAAAAGCGCCGGGCGCAGCTTTTTCCTGGTGGACGACAACGACGAAGTCGAGTCTTTCCGCAGCCTCGATCAACTGATCGAGACCATACGCGGCCTCGGGATCAAATTTGCGGAAATCCACCTGTAGCGTCGGCCTTACTTGCAGACCACCACCACGCTGCGGCTTTTATAGTTGCCAACATCGACACCCAGGGTCTTGTCGCTTTCCTTGGCCGAAGGCGTGCCATCGGTGCCGACGATGTTATAGCCAGTGCCCGCGCAGGAGGCATCGGCTTTTTCGTAGCAGGCCGCCCAGGAGTTGGCTTCCCCGGAGCAGTCAATGGCCAGGCCCTGCTGGCCGTTAGCCAATACGGTTTGTTCGGTGGAGGCACAGCCGGCCAAAGCCAGCAACGCAAGCAAGGGAAGAAATTTGATCATGTCGGTCGTCGCTCAAGGCTGCTCGGAAGTTATTTGCCGCGCCTTTTCGGGGCTGACGGCTGGTCCTGCAACACCGATGCCACTTCGATTGCCAGAGCTTCCGTGGGAAACGGCCCGGCGATAGGTTCATCGCTGGCGCTGTTGACCCACCACTGACCATCCTTTGCCTGGGCGATCAGGTAACCGTTAACGCTTTTTGCTGCCGACATCGATCTGTCTCTTTGCTGGGTTAAATGGCGCAATGATAGCCGCAATTGCCCCCAAGTGGTGCTGGCAGGCGTACAGTGGTCGGGACTCTGGCATGACTCGAAGTGTCGATGCTGGCGTTTCGACAGCGCCCGATGGCAAGCGTTGCGGAACTATCCGCAGAAATATTTCTCTATGAGTGCATCGGTTAGCCAGCGCGGGGCATTGTAAGGTGCCTGCAGCCTGATTAGACTGCGCCGAAACTCGTACACACAGCCCTTTCAAGGACTTATATGATCAAGAAATGCTTGTTCCCAGCAGCCGGTTACGGTACTCGCTTCCTGCCAGCGACTAAAGCCATGCCCAAAGAAATGCTGCCGGTGGTGAACAAGCCACTGATCCAGTACGGCGTTGAAGAAGCCCTCGATGCCGGGTTGACGGAAATCTCCATCGTCACCGGTCGTGGCAAGCGCGCCCTGGAAGACCACTTCGACATCAGCTACGAGCTGGAAAACCAGATCAAGGGCACCGACAAGGAAAAATACCTGGTCGGCATCCGCAAGCTGCTCGACGAGTGCTCGTTCTCCTACACTCGCCAGACCGAAATGAAAGGCCTGGGCCACGCGATCCTGACCGGTCGTCCACTGATCGGCGACGAACCCTTTGCCGTGGTGCTGGCGGACGACTTGTGCGTCAACCTCGACGGCGACGGCGTACTGACCCAGATGGTCAAGCTGTACAAGCAGTTCCGCTGCTCGATCGTTGCGATCCAGGAAGTCGACCCGCAGGAAACTCACAAATACGGCGTGATTGCCGGTGAGATGATCCGCGATGACATCTACCGCGTTCACAGCATGGTCGAGAAGCCAAAGCCGGAAGACGCACCGTCGAACCTGGCGATCATCGGTCGCTACATCCTGACCCCGGACATCTTCGACCTGATCGAACAGACCGAGCCTGGCAAGGGTGGTGAAATCCAGATCACGGACGCCCTGATGAAGCAAGCGCAAAACGGCTGCGTGATGGCCTACAAGTTCAAGGGCAAGCGTTTTGACTGCGGTGGCGCCGAAGGCTACATCGACGCGACCAACTTCTGCTTCGAAAACTTCTACAAGACGGGCAAGGCTTACTGATAGCTGCCGGTCCTGTACCAAAAAAGCCACCTTCGGGTGGCTTTTTTATTTTTCGCCCCCAGCTACTGCCGACGCTTGCCGATGCGCTGACTGCAGGTATGCTGTTGGACTGCCGAGGAGACTGAAATGGCCTACGATTTTGATCTGTATGTAATTGGTGCCGGTTCCGGCGGTGTGCGCGCTGCGCGGTTTGCTGCCGGTTACGGGGCGAAAGTGGCGGTGGCCGAGAGCCGTTACCTGGGTGGTACCTGCGTCAATGTCGGCTGTGTGCCGAAAAAGCTGCTGGTGTATGGGGCGCACTTTGCCGAGGACTTCGAGCAGTCTTCCGGTTTCGGCTGGACCCTGGGCGAGGCGACGTTTGACTGGGCGACGCTGATCGACAATAAAAACCGCGAGATCAACCGCCTCAATGGCATCTACCGGACCTTGCTGGTCAACAGCGGCGTGACCTTGCACGAAGGCCACGCCAAGATCGTTGATCCGAATACGGTCGAGATCAATGGCGAGCGCTACAGCGCCAAGAACATCCTGATCGCCACCGGTGGCTGGCCGCAGATTCCGGAGATTCCGGGGCGCGAGCATGCCATCAGTTCCAACGAAGCTTTTTTCCTTAAAGAATTGCCGAAGCGCGTGCTGGTCGTCGGCGGCGGGTACATTGCCGTCGAATTCGCCGGGATCTTCCATGGCCTGGGCGCCGACACCACGCTGCTCTACCGCGGCGACTTGTTCCTGCGCGGTTTCGATGGCTCTGTGCGCAAGCACTTGCAGGAGGAATTGACCAAGCGCGGCCTGGACCTGCAATTCAATGCTGACATCGAACGCATCGACAAGCAGGCCGACGGCAGTTTGCAGGTCAGCCTTAAGGACGGTCGCGTGCTGACCGCTGACTGCGTGTTCTACGCCACCGGTCGCCGGCCGATGCTGGACAACCTGGGTCTGGAAAATACCGGGGTCACCCTGGACAAGAAGGGCTTCGTCGAAGTTGACGAGCAGTACCAGACCCGCGAGCCGTCGATCCTCGCCTTGGGCGACGTGATCGGCCGTGTGCAACTGACGCCGGTGGCACTGGCCGAAGGCATGGCCGTGGCGCGGCGCTTGTTCAAGCCGGAAGAATACCGTCCGGTGGATTACAAAATGATCCCGACGGCGGTGTTCAGCTTGCCGAACATCGGCACCGTGGGCTTGACCGAAGAAGAGGCGAGGGATGCCGGGCATGAAGTGACGATCTTCGAAAGCCGCTTCCGGCCGATGAAGCTGACCTTGACTGAATGCCAGGAACGCACCCTGATGAAGCTGGTGGTGGACGCCAAGACTGACAAAGTCCTTGGCTGCCACATGGTCGGCCCGGATGCGGGCGACATTGTTCAGGGTCTGGCGATTGCCTTGAAGGCGGGCGCCACCAAGCGGCATTTCGACGAAACCATTGGCGTGCACCCGACGTCCGCCGAAGAGTTCGTCACCATGCGTACCCCGGTGGCAAGCTAGTCCGCAGCGCTTTCTGTGTCTGGCGCCACCGCAAGGGTGGTGGCCAGGCGCAGGGCTTGCAACTCAGTCTGGGTCTGCGTCAGTTGCGCGGCCAACTCCAACTGCATCTGCCGGTGTTCCTTGGCGCTCTCCTTCAATAATTCATGCTCTTGCTGGGCGACGCGCAAGCGTTCCTGGAGGAGGGTGCGTTCGTTTTCCGTGCGGCTGATCTGTTCGAGCAGTTGGTCGTGACGGCTCTGGCTGTGCCTGAGTTGATCCTGAACCACCTGCAATTCCCGCAGCGTGCCGCGGTTTTCCGTCAGCAGACGCTCGTTGTCGCGATGCAACTGAGTAATTTCATCCTGGCGCACCAGCGCACTTTGCTGCGCCTGGCGTAATTCCATCTGCACCTGCTGCACCTGGCCCTCATGGCGCCGTTGCTCCTGCTCCCGTTGCTCCTTGACCGCGTTGCGGTAGTGGTCCAGCGCGTCCCGGGCGTGCAGGTGCTTGTCTTCCAGCGAGCGAATCTGCTCGTCCTTGTCTTGCAAACGCAGCTCGAAATCGCTGAGTGCCTGGTTCAGCCCGGCATTGCGGGTCTGCTCGCTTTGCAGCATCGAATGGGTGTGTTGCAGGGCCGCCGTTTCTTGGTTTAGGGCGGTGGACTGAATATCAAATTGCTGCTTGAGCCGGGCCCACTGCTGCTGGGCCTCCGTCCGCTGGGTTTCGAGCTCGATACGTTGCCGTTCAAACGATTCCCGGGCTTCTTCGATGGGCTCCTGCGCCTGTTCGCGCAAGCGTTGCGCCAGGCGTGACACCAGGCCCGTCAGTTCATCATCCAACGCTTCGGAAGGTTGCTCCGTTGGAGCAGGGCCGTCATCCAGCTCTTTGAGATAGCGGTGGATGGTGGTTTTCGAGCCGGTATTGCCCATTTCGATCCGTACCGCGTCGATGCTCGGGTGCTCGCCACGGGCGAGGATTGCCAACCGAGCTGTTTGTACCACTGCCTTATTCACGCCGCCGCGAGCCATGTTCTCTCCTACGATTTCGTACTGTGGTACGTACCACGTATTTTGCAACTGTACCACGCCGGATAAATTTACGTGATATCGCAATTTATGAGACGGGATATACTGGTATTACCCCGTGTGATACGCCTGATCTTCCGTATTCAGGCCGCGAACCCGTACACCGTTGAGAAGCCTGTCATGTCCGATCTGGATCGCTACCTGCAAGCCGCCACCCGCGATAACACTCGCCGCAGTTACCGCGCGGCGATTGAGCACTTTGAAGTCAGCTGGGGCGGTTTCTTGCCGGCCACCGCCGACAGCGTGGCGCGTTACCTGGTGGCCCACGCGGGCGTGTTGTCGATCAACACCTTGAAGCTGCGCCTGTCGGCTCTGGCGCAGTGGCATACCAGCCAGGGTTTTGCCGATCCGACCAAGGCGCCAGTGGTGCGTAAGGTGTTCAAGGGTATTCGTGCGCTGCACCCCGCCCAGGAAAAACAGGCCACGCCGTTGCAACTGGTGCATCTGGAGCAGGTCATCAAATCGTTGAGCGAGGAAAGCAACGATGCCCAGGCGGCTGACGATCGGCCGGCGCTGCTGCGGGCCAAACGGGACACGGCGCTGATCCTGCTTGGTTTCTGGCGCGGATTCCGCAGTGATGAGCTGTGCCGGGTGCAGATCGAGCATGTGCAGGCGCACGCCGGCGCTGGCATCAGCCTGTATCTGCCGCGCAGTAAGGGCGATCGTGACAACCTCGGTCAGACCTTTCAGACCCCGGCCTTGCAGCGGTTGTGTCCGGTCCAGGCTTATATCGACTGGATCAACGAGGCGGCGCTGGTACGAGGGCCGGTGTTTCGCGGCGTTGATCGTTGGGGGCACCTGAGCGAAGAGGGCTTGCACGCCAACAGCGTGATCCCGCTATTGCGCCAGGCATTGGAGCGTGCCGGCATCGCTGCCGAGCATTACACCAGCCACTCCCTGCGGCGCGGCTTTGCCACGTGGGCCCATCAGAGCGGCTGGGACTTGAAGTCACTGATGAGTTACGTAGGCTGGAAGGACATGAAATCGGCCATGCGCTATGTCGAGGCCAACCCATTTTTTGCCATGGCGCGGATCGAGGAAAAACCGGCCAACGGCGCTCAGTAAGATTTCTTCTATTAATACGTACCCTTAATAGCCAAAACACATCAGCAGCATCAGGTTTGCCAATGAGCCATCGACCGAGTCAGTGGGTAGGATTCACTTCATCAACTTCTTAACCCCGATTTAAACCACCTGACGGAGAGTCATCGATGCCTATCATCAACAGCCAAGTAAAACCGTTCAAAGCTACCGCCTACAAAAACGGCGACTTCGTTCAAGTGTCGGATGCCGACCTGAAAGGCAAGTGGTCCGTTGTTTTCTTCTACCCAGCTGACTTCACCTTCGTTTGCCCAACCGAACTGGAAGACCTGGCTGACAACTACGACGCGTTCCAGAAACTGGGCGTTGAAATCTACAGCGTGTCGACCGACACCCACTTTGCCCACGCTGCCTGGCACAACACTTCGCCAGCCATCGGCAAAATCCAGTACACCATGATCGGCGACCCAACCCTGACCATCTCCCGCAACTTCGACGTGCTGATCGAAGAAGCCGGTTTGGCTGACCGCGGCACCTTCGTGATCAACCCAGAAGGTCAGATCAAAATCGTTGAACTGAACGACGGCGGTGTTGGCCGTGACGCTTCCGAGCTGCTGCGCAAAATCAAGGCTGCTCAGTACGTTGCTGCTCACCCAGGCGAAGTCTGCCCAGCCAAGTGGAAAGAAGGCGAGGCTACCCTGGCTCCGTCCCTGGACCTGGTCGGCAAGATCTAAGTCTGTGACACGCGTACCTGGGCGGGTGACCGCACCTCAGTAAGCTGCACCGCCCACTAAAAACGCCCGGGCGAGATTCGCTCGGGCGTTTTTTTTCGACCTTTTTTTACCTTTTTCATGGAAATCGCCCGTATGTTGGACGCCAATCTTAAAGCTCAGTTGAAGTCATACCTGGAACGGGTCACCCAGCCGATCGAGATCGTCGCCTCCCTCGACGACGGCGCGAAGTCCCAGGAAATGCTGGAGTTACTCAAAGACGTTGCCAGTCTTTCCACCCAGATCACTTTGCTCGACAACGGTAACGATGCGCGTAAGCCTTCGTTCTCGATCAATCGCCCGGGTGCCGATATCAGCCTGCGTTTCGCCGGCATCCCCATGGGCCACGAATTCACCTCGCTGGTGCTGGCCCTCCTGCAAGTCGGTGGCCACCCGTCGAAAGCCAGTGTCGAAGTGATTGAACAGATCCGCGCCCTCAAAGGCGAGTTCTCCTTCGAGACCTATTTCTCGCTGTCGTGCCAGAACTGCCCGGATGTTGTCCAGGCGCTGAACCTGATGGCCGTACTCAACCCGAACATCCGCCACGTCGCCATCGACGGCGCGCTGTTCCAGGACGAAGTCAATGATCGCAAGATCATGGCCGTGCCTAGCGTTTACCTTAATGGCGTTAATTTCGGCCAGGGCCGCATGGGCCTGGAAGAGATCCTCGCCAAGCTCGACACCGGCGCTATCGCCAAGCAAGCGGAAAAAATCAGCGCCAAAGAAGCTTTTGATGTGCTGGTAGTCGGCGGTGGCCCAGCCGGCGCTGCCGCAGCCATCTACGCCGCGCGTAAAGGCATTCGCACGGGCGTCGCCGCCGAGCGTTTCGGTGGCCAAGTGCTCGACACCATGGCTATCGAGAACTTTATCTCGGTGCAGGAAACTGAAGGGCCGAAACTGGCCAGCGCCTTGGAAGAACACGTCAAGCAGTACGACGTCGACATCATGAACCTGCAACGCGCCACCGCGCTGATCCCGGCGAAGAATGCCGGCGACCTGCACGAAATCCGTTTCGAAAGCGGTGCGAGCCTCAAGACCAAGGCGCTGATCCTGGCGACTGGCGCCCGCTGGCGCGAAATGGGTGTGCCGGGCGAGCAGGAATATAAAGCCAAGGGTGTGTGCTTCTGCCCGCACTGCGACGGTCCGCTGTTCAAAGGCAAGCGCGTGGCGGTAATCGGCGGCGGTAACTCCGGCGTCGAAGCAGCCATCGACCTGGCGGGGATTGTCAGCCATGTCACCCTGCTGGAATTCGACAGCAAGCTGCGTGCTGACGCCGTCCTGCAACGCAAGCTGCACAGCCTGCCGAACGTCGACGTCATCACCAGCGCCCTGACCAGCGAAGTGAAAGGCGATGGCCAGAAAGTGACCGGCCTGGTCTACAAGGACCGTGATTCAGGTGAATTCACCACGGTCGAGTTGGAAGGTATCTTCGTGCAGATCGGTTTGCTGCCGAACACCGACTGGCTCAAAGGCACCGTCGAGTTGTCGCCCCGTGGCGAGATCATCGTCGATGCCCGTGGCGAGACCTCGCTGCCAGGGATCTTCGCCGCCGGCGACGTGACCACCGTGCCGTACAAGCAGATCGTGATCGCGGTCGGCGAGGGCGCCAAAGCCTCGCTCAGCGCCTTCGACCACCTGATCCGCACGTCCGCTCCGGCCTGAATCCGGCGCTGAAAACACAAAACCCCATGAGTGATCATGGGGTTTTTTTCGTTACTGGCGTTTCTAGTTACAGCGGCGCGGGCTGAATGATCTCGACCCAATAGGCATCCGGGTCCTTGATAAACGCCAGGCTCTTCATGCGGCCATCGTTCAGGCGTTTCTGGAAATCGCAGCCCAGGGCTTCAAAGCGTTCGCACGCCGCGCGAATGTCCGGCACCGAGATGCAGATGTGACCGAAACCCCGTGGATCGGTGTTGCCGTTGTGGTAGGCGAAGTCCGGATCGTTCTCGGTGCCGTGGTTATGGGTCAGTTCGAGAATGCCGGGGATCGACTTCATCCATTCGGTGCGCGCGGCGGCGTCGGCCGGAATCTGCGATTTGTCCACCAGGGCCAGGAAGTACAGGCTGAATTCGGCTTCCGGAAAATCGCGCTTCTCCACCAGGGAGAAACCAAGAATGCGCGTGTAGAAGTCCAACGACTTGGTGATGTCCTTGACCCGCAGCATGGTGTGGTTGAACACGAAGTGCTGGGTGGCGGTATCGGGTTGGGCAGTCACGCCTGGGAATGTGTCGAGATCGTGCAGGCTCATGGGCCCTCCGCAATTCAAGTGGGGCGAACGAAGGGGAACCATAATACGCAAGGGCGCCGACAACGCCAAACCCATCGCCGGCGCTATTGCCTGACGGCGGGACGGGGCTCAGACTTCCGGCATTCTGATCGTGAGTGTGTGAAGCAATGAGTCGAAGCCAACACCGTTGGATGTTTGGGGCCTGTCTGTTTGCCGCGGCCGTGGGCGCGCACGCCGCTGACCCTGTCATGACCTGGCCCAGCGGTTGGGCGGTCGAAGTCGTGTCGCCAGAAGGTCAGGCGGCCAGCGTGTCGCGCCAGCGTGCGGTGAAAAACGACGCGGCGGGCAATCCGCTGATGGTAATGGAATTGACCATGACCACGGTGGAAACCGGGCATCAGGTCAATTTGCCGGGTGTATTGCTAGAGATGCGCAAGTCGGTGCAAAAGGACTTTGCCCAAGGCGGGTATCAAAGTGTGTGCAACAAGATTCATGAAGCCAGCCTGAGTCGGCTACCGGCCCTGGAAACCACCTGCACTATCACCGAAAACGGGCGTCACGTGTTGTCACAAACTTTGGTGGCCGCGGTAGACGCGGAAAAGGCTTATGTACTTTCGTACGCTGGCCAAGCGCAAGCTTATAAGGACAGTGCGGAGGAAATATCCGCCGCTCGTAACAGCTTGCAACTTTGACGTGCACAGATCACACCTTAGATATCCAAAGGAATTAAGCATAAAGTTGTGAGGGCGGGGTGCGGTTGAGTAGCTGTTACAAGGTGTTTTCAACTAAATCGCCGACATTCGCCCATAAAAAAGCCCTGCAATAAGCAGGGCTGTTATCAGCAAGCGTCTTCGGGTTTAGCCGCGCAGCCATGAATCAACAGTGCCTGCGCCGTATTCTTCCTTCCAGGCTTTCAGGCCACGGTGGTTGCCACCCTTGGTTTCAATCAGTTCACCGGTATGCGGGTTCTGATAGACCTTGACCACGCGCGCACGGCGGGTTTTAGGCGCGGAGGCTTGCGGTGCCCCGGACTTGCCCGGGTTCGGGTCGAGGATGGCGATGATGTCGCGCAGGCTCTTGCCGTAGGTTTTCATCAGCCCCTGGAGCTTCTCTTCGAATTCGATTTCTTTCTTGAGCCCTGCATCGTTCTTCAGGGACTCCAGCTGCGCGAGCTGTTCTTGAAGGGCCTTTTCAGCGGCACGAAATTCAGCGAGTCTGGACAATATCTTTACTCCAATAGTGTGTTTGGCTGAAACCAACCGCAAACAAAGCTATAAGCCAAGAGCCTTGAAGCGACTCGGTGATAATCACTCACCTGCGAGTTTTGTACAGGCAAGAAAAATTGTAGTAGTTAATTTGCCAAGAGTAAATCCTGACTTTTTCTTCATGTAACAACAGCGGCGTTTTCTGATTGATATGAGCGTGGTGTCAAATTTTTACGAGGAAAAAGTGGCTATTTAATGGCGGCTTAACCCATTAACTAGTCAATCACCGGTCAAACAGATCATCTTGCGAGAAGTTAACCCCTGGCCAATCATCGGAAAAGGCAGGGAAGATGAACCGTAGAGGAAGGTTGCAGGGGATTTCTACGGGCGATAAAACCCTTGCGCCACGCCGCTAAAAGGGGATTTGATACAAGAGACGGACAAACTGATTTACGCTGTGTAGAATCGCTTTACGCATACAAGAATACGTCTTCTGGCAACAGAAGCCTCGCCCGCAAGAGCCTTGGGTCGACAATGAAGAGTTTTGGGTTCCAACTGATCTACGGTGACTTCCTCGCCCGCAGTGTGCGGGGCATCTCCTGCGCGCCTCCTGCGCTCCTCAGCATGGCTAGCCATTAACGATCCGTTATTTCCTAAGCATGATGAGGCGCCAACCATGGCAGATTTATACGAAAACCCAATGGGCCTGATGGGCTTCGAGTTCATCGAATTCGCATCGCCAACCCCGAACACCCTGGAACCGATCTTCGAGATCATGGGCTTCACCAAAGTCGCGACCCACCGTTCCAAGGACGTGCATCTTTATCGCCAGGGCGCGATCAACCTGATTCTCAACAACGAACCGCACAGCGTCGCCTCGTACTTCGCCGCCGAGCACGGCCCGTCGGTCTGCGGCATGGCGTTCCGGGTCAAGGATTCGCAACAAGCCTACAAGCGCGCACTGGAACTCGGTGCCCAGCCGATCCACATCGAAACCGGGCCGATGGAGCTGAACCTGCCGGCGATCAAGGGCATTGGCGGTGCGCCGCTGTACCTGATCGACCGTTTCGGCGAAGGCAGTTCGATCTACGATATCGACTTCGTGTTCGTTGAAGGGGTGGACCGTAACCCGGTCGGCGCCGGCCTGAAGATCATCGATCACCTTACTCACAACGTGTATCGCGGGCGCATGGCGTATTGGGCGAACTTCTACGAGAAGCTGTTCAACTTCCGCGAGATTCGCTACTTCGACATCAAGGGCGAATACACCGGCCTGACCTCCAAAGCCATGACCGCGCCGGATGGCCTGATCAAAATCCCGTTGAACGAAGAGTCGTCCAAGGGCGCCGGGCAGATCGAAGAGTTCCTGATGCAGTTCAACGGTGAAGGCATCCAGCACGTGGCCTTCCTTACCGATAACCTGATCGACACCTGGGATCGCCTGAAAAACATCGGCATGCGCTTCATGACCGCGCCCCCGGAAACCTACTACGAGATGCTCGAAGGCCGTTTGCCGAACCACGGCGAGCCGGTCAACGCGCTGCAATCGCGGGGCATTTTGCTCGACGGTTCGTCGGAGTCGGGTGACAAGCGTCTGTTGCTGCAGATTTTCTCGGAAACCCTGATGGGCCCGGTTTTCTTCGAATTCATCCAGCGTAAAGGCGACGATGGCTTCGGCGAGGGTAACTTCAAGGCGTTGTTCGAATCGATCGAACGCGACCAACTGCGTCGGGGTGTGTTGACCGCCGACTGATCGCAGCGCCCATAAAGAAGCCCAGTCATCGACTGGGCTTTTCTTTGCCTAGGGTTTGCGCTGCCTGACCAAGTGCTTGAACCCTTCATACACCAGCACCAACACCGCGAGCCAGATCGGCAGGTAGGTCAGCCATTCCCCCGCCTTGATGCTTTCCCCCAGCAACAACGCCACACCCAGCAACAGCACCGGCTCGACATAGCTCAGCAAGCCGAACAGGCTGAAGGGCAGCAGGCGGCTGGCGATGATGTAGACCACCAGCGCCGAGGCACTGATGATCCCGAGCAGCGGGATTAGCAGGGACAGCCATGGATGCTGGTCGAATACGCCAAATCCCTGTTCTCCGCTCTGCACAAACCACCAGGCCACCGGCAGCATCAGCGTCATGTCTAGCCACAGGCCGCCGAGGTTGTCGGCCTTGATGCGTTTACGCAGGATGAAGTAGATCGGGTAACCGATGGCCACCACCAGGGTCGCCCAGGAGAAACTGCCCACCTGGTACAACTCGTTGATCACGCCGAGCGTAGCGAGGAACGCGGCGATTTTTTGCAGGTACGACAGGCGCTCGCCGTAGACGATGCGGCCGGTCAGCACCATGGTCAGGGGTAGCAGGAAATAACCCAGGGACACGTCAAGGCTATGGCCATTGAGCGGCGCCCACATGAACAGCCAGAGTTGCACCCCCAGTAGGGCCGACGACAGCAGCAAGCCGCCGATTAGAATCCGCTCGTTGGCCAACCGGCGCAGGATGTCGATCACCCGTTTCCACTCGCCGGAGACCACCATGAACACGGTCATGCAGGGCACGGTCAGCAACATGCGCCAACCGTAGATTTCCACGCCGCTCAAGGGCTCGAGCAGCGACGTGTAGTAATACATGACGGCGAACAGCACCGAAGCCGAAACCGATAGAGCGATACCTTTAGACAAGCTGTCCTCGCGGGATGTGTAGAAGCGTCAGGGCCGCGGAGGATACGCGGTTTCTGTGTTGAATATTGGCCACTTGCTCAATATTTGCAACATTTCCCTGAAGCCCATACAAATCCCCTTGTAGGAGCGATAGTCAGTTGGAACGCAACTTCCGCCCCGAGACAAAGTGGCTCACGTCGTTGAACCCCGGTGTCGACGAGTGCCCTGGGGTCACCAGCGAGTCGATGAAGGCTTCATCCTCGGCGGTAATCTTCACGGCCTGCGCCTTGGTGTAGGCATCCCACTGTTCTTCGGTGCGTGGGCCGACGATGGCGGAGGTGACGGCGGCGTTGTTGATGACCCAGGCGATGGCGAATTCGACGATGCCGACCCCGCGACCCTGGGTGTATTGCTGGATCTGTTGGGCGATGCGCAGCGACTCGACGCGCCATTCGGTTTCGAGGATGCGTTTGTCCTGGCGCCCGGCGCGGCTGTTCGCGTCCGGCGTGACGTCCGGGGCGTATTTGCCGCTGAGCACGCCACGGGCCAGCGGGCTGTAAGGCACCACGCCGAGGCCGTAGGTCTGGGCGGCGGTGATCTGCTCGGTTTCGGCCTGGCGGTTGACGATGTTGTACAGCGGCTGGCTGATCACAGGACGGTCGACACCGAGGTTGTCCGCCACGCGAATCACCTCGGCAATCCGCCAGCCACGGTAATTCGACAGGCCCCAGTAGCGAATCTTGCCCTGGCGAATCAGGTCGCCAATGGCCGAGACAGTCACTTCCAGCGGCGTGTTGTGGTCTTCGCGGTGCAGGTAATAGATGTCGAGGTAGTCGGTGCCCAGGCGCGTCAGGCTGGCATCGATGCCGTTGAAGATGTGCTTACGGCTCAAGCCGCTGCGGTTCGGCACGCCGTCCACCGGGCCGAAGCCGACCTTGGTCGCCAGCACCCACTCCTGGCGTCGGCTGGCGATGGCCTCGCCGACGATTTCTTCGGAACGACCGTTGGTGTACACGTCGGCGGTGTCGATGAAATTGATGCCCTGGTCCCAGGCCTTGTCGATGATCCGCAAGGAATCCTCGGTGCTGGTCTGTTCGCCGAACATCATGGTGCCCAGGGTCAGGGTGGACACCTGTAATCCGGAATGACCCAGCGTGCGATAGCTCATGAACGAATCCTTTTGTCAGAGGGGAAAAGGATTCAATCAAATACCAGAACCCTCGCCGGGGGCAACCGGAAAATCCAGGCAAATTCCCTGTGGGACCAAGAATGGCTCAAACCCGCAGCGTACGGGTCATGCGCAACGCTAGCAGACTGCCGCCGACAATCACCCCCGCCAGCAAGTACAACGCCGCATCGGTCGAACCGGTGCTGTCCTTGACCCAACCCACCAGGTACGGGCTGAGGAAACCGGCCATCTGCCCCATGGAGTTGATCAACGCCAAGCCACCGGCTGCGGCGCCGGCACTGAGCAGGGCGGTGGGCACGGGCCAGAACATCGGCAGGCCGGTGAGGGCGCCCATGGTGGCGATGGTCAGGCCGAGAATCGCAATGGCCGGGGTGCCGGAGAAATTCACCGCGATCAGCAAACCCACGGCGCCCATCAGCATCGGCACCACCAAGTGCCAACGGCGCTCTTTGCGCAGGTCCGCCGAACGGCCTACCAGCAACATGAACACCGCCGCCAGCAGGTACGGAATCGCACTCAGCCAACCGATCACCAGGTTATCGCTGAAGCCCAGGTTCTTGATGATCGACGGCAGCCAGAAGTTGATCGCGTACACGCCGCTCTGGATGCAGAAATAAATCAGGCCGAAGGCCCAGATCGCCGGGTTCTTGAACACCGCCGACAGCGAGTCGGTGAGGGTTTTCGGTTTATTCGCGAGGTCTTCGGCGTGGTCGGCTTCCAGCACCGAACGCTCGTGGGCGGTGAGCCATTTGGCGTTGGCATAGCTGTCACTGAGCAGGAAATACGCCAGCCCACCAAGGATCACGGTTGGGATGCCTTGCAGCAGGAACATCCACTGCCAACCGGCGAGTCCGCCCTGGCCGGCGGCGAAATGATTGAGAATCCAGCCGGAAAACGGGCTGCCGAGCAGGCCCGAGACCGGGATCGCCGACATGAACAGCGCCATGATGCGGCCACGGCGGAAGGTCGGGAACCATTGCGAGAGGTACAGCACGACGCCGGGGAAGAAACCGGCTTCGGCGGCACCGGTGAACAGGCGCAGGGTGTAGAACTCGGTCGGCGTGGTGACGAACAGCAGGCACGTCGACAAGGTGCCCCAGACGATCATCATCAGCGCGATCCAGCGCCGTGGTCCGAATTTGGTCAGCGCCAGGTTGCTCGGCACGCCACACAGCACGTAGCCAATAAAGAAGATCCCGGCACCGAGGCCGTACACGGTTTCACTGAATTTCAGCGCGTCGAGCATCTGCAACTTGGCGAAGCCAACGTTGACCCGGTCGAGGTAGTTGAACAGGTAGCAGATGAAGATGAAGGGGATCAAGCGCAGGGTAATGCGTTTGTAGACGGCATTTTTATCGTCAGGGGTGGCCAGGATAGCGGCGGCGCTCTGTGACATGTCGGGACTCTCTTTATTATGATTTTTTGCGATGCGAGGGTAACGTTGATCGCCCCACGAGTCTCGACCACCCCAGGGTTGATGTCTTTGTGCCTGAGCACAGGGTTTGCAGACCAGCCCTGTGCGGGTGAACAATCCCGTCAACGCCGCCCTCAAGGACACCGCCCCTATGTTCGAACTCGATCACGACCTGGCCCAGGACATCGTCGACCGGGCGATGGCCATCCTGCCGTACAACGTCAACGTCATGGACAGCCAGGGCTTGATCCTCGGCAGCGGCGAGCCGGAGCGGGTCAACACGCGCCATGAAGGCGCGCAGTTGGTCCTGGCCAATGGCCGGGTGGTGGAAATCGACGGCCAGACCGCGATTCACCTCAAGGGCGTGCAGCCGGGGATCAATTTGCCGTTGTTGCTCGATCAGCGCCTGATCGGTGTGCTCGGCATCACTGGCGAACCCGAGCAATTGCGCACCTATGCCGAACTGGTGCGCATGACCGCGGAAATGCTGGTCGGCCAGCGCAACCAGCAAGCCGAGCAGCAGTGGCGCCGGCAACGTTGCGATGACTTGCTGGCACTGTTGCTCAGCGAGGCCGGTGACTCGCCAAGGTTGATCGACGAAGCGCAACAAATGGGTCTCAAGCCACAACTGGCGCGGGTGCCGTATCTGTTCGAGCTGGGTCTGGAGCACGGGCCAGGGCAAACCGTCGATGCCTTGAGTGCCTGGCTGATCTCGCGGTACCCGGACAGTTGGTGCGTCAGTTCCGCTTCGTCTTCTTTACTTTGGTGTCGTCCGGCCAGTCAGGTGGTGGACACCCCACGGCTGCTGGAAAAGCTCGATGGCCTGGGCTGGAACATTCTGCGGGTGGCCGTCGGTGGCCAGGCCGATGGTTTGGTGGGGCTGCGGCGCTGCTATCGGCGGGTCGGCGATTTGCTGGCCTATGGGCGCGACGTCTTACCCGCATCCCGCTTGCTGACCCTCAATCGCTATCGCCTGCCGGTGATGCTCTGGCGCCATCGCAACGACGACGCCCTCGACGAATTGCTCAGCCCGTTGCGCAAAGTCATCGCCAAGGACAACAACGGCCAGTTGCTCGCTACCCTGCGCAGCTGGTGCGAGCACGATGGGCAGAGCCAGGCCTGTGCCGATGCCCTCGGCATTCACCGCAACAGTTTGCGCTATCGCATGGAAAGGATTGCCGAGTTGAGTGGGGTCGATCCGTTGCGCCTGGACGGGATGTTGGCGCTGTATCTGGGGGTGCAACTGTTGCCGCAATCCCCTTGAGAGAGACGTTGATGGTGAGGGCGCCTTCGTCGGAATGCCGCCCAGAGCAGGCTCGCTGCCACAATGGATCGCATTCCCCTGTGGCAGCGAGGGGACAGCAGTCTTTGTAGAAATGAACAACAAACCCCCGCGCCACTTGTGCAGCGGACCGGCGTCAGCGGCCGTGGCAACTGGCAGCATGGCGAACATTGGAACCGGAGAATTCACATGAAGATCGTCATCGCCCCCGACTCGTTCAAGGACAGCCTCAGCGCCCAAGGGGTGGCCGATGCCATTGCCGCAGGCCTGGCCGAGGTCTGGCCGGAGGCGCAATTGCTCAAATGCCCAATGGCCGATGGCGGGGAAGGGACGGTGGAATCGATTCTGGCGGCCTGCGACGGCGAGTTGCGCCGGGAAACCGTGACCGGTCCGCTGGGCGCCGAGGCGCACGCCCATTGGGGCTGGTTGCCCCAGAGCCACACCGCGATCATCGAAATGGCCGAGGCCAGTGGTTTGCAATTGGTGCCGCCGGGGCAGCGCGATGCCTGTTCCAGCAGCACGTTTGGCACCGGTGAGTTGATCCACGCCGCGCTCGAGGCGGGGGCGCAACGGATCATCCTGGCGATTGGCGGCAGTGCCACCAACGACGGCGGCGCCGGGGCCATGCAAGCCTTGGGCGTGCGGTTGCTCGACGCGGATGGCGAACCGCTGCCGCCGGGCGGTCTGGCCCTGGCCCGATTGGCGCATATTGATTTGCAAGGCATCGACCCGCGCCTGGCCACGGTGCGTTTCGACATTGCCGCAGACGTGAACAATCCCTTGTGCGGCCCCCACGGCGCCTCGGCGATTTTCGGCCCGCAGAAAGGTGCTTCGCCCGAGCAAGTGCAGCAACTGGACCAAGCCCTGGGACACTTCGCCGAATGCTGCGCCCAGGTGCTCGACAAGGACGTGCGCGACGAACCGGGCAGTGGCGCCGCCGGCGGCCTGGGCTTTGCCGCCAAGGCGTTTCTCGGCGCGCAGTTCCGCGCTGGCGTGGAAGTGGTCGCCGATCTGGTGGGCCTGGCAGAGGCCGTGGAGGGCGCCGATCTGGTGATCACTGGCGAAGGCCGTTTCGACGCCCAGACCCTGCGCGGCAAGACCCCGTTTGGCGTGGCGCGCATCGCTCGGGCTGCCGGCGTTCCGGTGATCGTCTTGGCCGGCACCTTGGGCGAAGACTATCAGGCACTCTATGAGCACGGCATCGACGCCGCATTCGCCTTGGCCAGCGGGCCGATGACCCTGGAACAAGCCTGCGCCGAAGCGCCGAGGTTATTGCGCGAGCGGGCGGTGGATATTGCCCGGGTCTGGCGATTGGCTGGACAGGCTTGACGGTATTCTGGTGTTTCAGCCCTGAAACACTCGTAACTTTCTGAAATATTTTTCTGCAATCCCCGCAACCTTCCTCAAGCCTGGCCGATAACCCGGTCAGGCGCACACAATAACCACAACCCGTGGCGCCGCACTGTCCCCAGTGATTCCGGCATGGATGCTCGAACTCACCACTATCGAGAGTCGTCCTATGTCTTTGCGTAACCTCAATATCGCTCCGCGCGCTTTCCTGGGTTTTGCCTTCATTGCTCTCTTGGTGGTGATCCTGGGGGTATTCGCAGTCAACCGCATGACCATCATCCGCCAAGCGTCCATCGACATGGGCAGCAACCAGTTGCCCAGCGTGAGTTTCCTCGGCCAGATCAGCGAGAACGTACTGCGCATGCGGATCACCTCATTCCGGATCCTGGTCAACCGCGAGCCGGCCGCCGTGCAGGAAGCCGAAACCCGCATTGGCGCGCTCGTCGACAATGTGCGCAAGGCTCAAGCCAATTACGCCGCGCTGCCCGCCAGCCCTGACGAAGCGGCGCTGTACAAAACCTTCAGCACCACCCTCGACAACTACATGGTCGCCCAGCGCGAGATGCTCGACCTGTCGCGGCAGAACAAGCTCGAAGAGATGCGCACGCTGATCAACACCCGCGTCAAGGAAGGCACCGACCAGATGGGCGAACAGCTCAACAAGTTAGTGGCGATCAACAGCGAAGCGGCAAAAGCGGCGGGGGTCGTGGCTGAAGAGAACTACGAAGGCGCCGTGACCGGCATCATCGCCGTGGCGGTGGTCGCCGCGCTGATGACCGTGCTGCTGGCCTGGCTGCTGACCCGCAGCATCGTCACGCCGCTGAACCGTGCGGTCAAAGCCGCCGAATCCATTGCCGGCGGCAACCTGACCCAGGCCATCGAGGTCGACGGCAAGGACGAACCGGCCCGTTTGCTAACTGCGCTGTCGACCATGCAAGGCAACCTGCGTAAAACCATCGAGCAAATCGCCGGCTCCGCCACTCAGCTCGGCGCCGCCGCTGAAGAACTCAGCGCGGTGACTGAAGAAGCCTCCCGTGGCATGCAACAGCAGAACAACGAAATCGAACAAGCCGCCACCGCCGTCAACGAAATGACCGCCGCCGTGGAAGAAGTGGCGCGCAACGCGGTGTCCACCTCCGAAGCCTCGAACCAGTCGACCCAGGCCGCCCGTGAAGGCCGCGACCGGGTGGTGGAAACCGTTGACGCGATCCAGACCATGACCCACGACGTGCAAAACACTTCGGTGATGATCGAAGGCCTGGCCACTCAGGGTCGTGATATCGGCAAAGTGCTGGACGTGATCCGCGCCATCGCTGAGCAGACCAACCTGCTGGCGCTCAACGCGGCGATTGAAGCGGCCCGGGCTGGTGAAGCCGGCCGTGGCTTCGCCGTGGTGGCGGACGAAGTCCGGGCCTTGGCCCATCGCACCGCGCAGTCGACCCAGGAAATCGAGAAAATGGTTGCCGGCATCCAGAACGGTACGGGCCAGGCTGTGGAGTCGATGAGCCAGAGCAATCAACGCACCCAGACCACCCTGGAAATGGCTCGCGCCGCCGGTGTGGCACTGGAGCAGATCACCCAGTCGATCCACCTGATCAACGAGCGCAACCTGGTGATCGCCAGCGCCTCGGAAGAACAGGCCCAGGTCTCCCGCGAAGTGGATCGCAACCTGGTCAACATCCGCGACCTCGCCACCCAGTCCGCCGCCGGTGCCAACCAGACCAGCGTCGCCACGCACGAACTGTCGCGCCTGGCGGTTGATTTGAACGCGATGGTGGCGCGATTCGTCATTTGAGGTAAAAGAAGAGGGGGCCTGTGCGACAGCAGATGGACAGGCCCCGCTGATGAGTTCCACGGCAACGCCATCATTAGCGGCCCTCAGTAGGGCCACACCGCTCAACGTCTCGCCCCACAAAAAGCGCTTTTTGCCGACCAACGGTAGCTTTACCTGTCAGATATGACAGTAGTCCAGACCGCTGAAACCGCGCCTAATAAACACCTGGCTTAAACGACTTTGTTTACCTCAGGAGTGCGACGATGCCTTCTAAAAGAATACCCATCCTTGTGGCGCCGACAGTGGAGGGGGTCGACCCCGATGACCCGGACGGCCATATTCCAGTGGAGTATCTGGCCAGCGGAATTGTCGTCGTCGTCCCCCTGTGGCCGAATCCGGCAGGTCCTGGGCGGACAGATAGTTTGCAGGTAAAGCTGAGGCGCGGCACCCCCAATGATTTTGATGAAACAACTAAATACAACGGCCCTGTTACCCAGCCGGAGTTTCGAATTCCAATCGCTCCATCGTATTTGCAAGGCGATGGTGACGCATATGTTTATTACATCTACCGCAATTTCGCAGATAACCCGCTGGACTCTTTTGAACGCAAGTTAACCATCGATCATGGCCGGATAATTGCGGATCTTGATGAGGCTAAATTTCCCCAGGCTGATGAGTTGACGGGTTACATCAATTGCAACAGCGTGCCGCCCATGTGGAATGGGATAAACGTTGTTATTCCACCCTTGCTGCCGTTTCGTATTAACGATGTGTGCGAAATGGAGTGGTTGGGTTACCTAAGTGCGAATGGCAGTGGCAGTCCGGTTTCCGTTACCCGTAAAGTTGTACGCAAGCGCATTAGTACAGAGGCAGAGCGCAGAGAGGGGTTTACGTTAACTGTGGAACCCTTTGTCCCTCATATTGAACCGATGAAGGAAAGGGCCTCTGCTGCCGTTGTTTATACTATTTTTCGTGGAGCAAAGCGCGTCGGTGTTTCAAAAAGATCGGTGGTTAAAGTTGATAGAGTGAGAACCGGTGTGGGGTATTGTCCCCCCTAATAAAAGGGCATTTGAAGTTTGGCTTTAATCATAGTCATCTTAATGTGCGCCTAAGCAGGCTCTGTTGAAGTTGGGTGCGTGTCTGTGCTGCAGCCTGGAGTTTACGAAGATGAATGCAAAAGTTGAAAATAAAAGATTGAGCGAGACGGGATTAAAAAATACTAAATTAAGGCAAGCCGGACGCGCTCCGAATGCCCCGCTCCGAATCATTGCGCAAAACTTGCCTGGCGGGGATTTAAGAATCCCGTTGGCGGCGACGAGAGCGGATTTGCAGCTTCTCATGGATCGGCCAGTTGCACCCGAACATTACCTGGATGAATTCCAGGTGACGCTGTTAGGTAATCCCGTACCCGATGTACTTTATCCACGCCAGCTATTAGGGCCGGTTGCGGGACGTACTTGGCCGCGTCCCTTGGTAGTGCCACAAAGGCTATTGGTTGAACACAGAGTGCCAGCGACGCCCACCCAATATCAGTTGGAATTTCTCTGGTGGGAACGCGGTTCAAATATTTCTACCCCGGAGATCACCACCTTTCTGATTGATTTGACCCCGCCTTATAAGGAAAAGGATCCCCCGAAAGATTTATCACCGGCAGCCGCATCATTTCCCGCGGATCTACCTCGCACCCAGGATATTGATGATGACTATATCGCCGATCACCCGGGCGGCATTGTCATCACCCTTCCTACGGCTTATCCGAATTATCAAGCTACCGACACCGTCGCTGTTTTTTGGGGGATTCCTTCGTCGCCCTCTTATGCAACCCCGGTGCTGCCACGCGTTCCCTTGCCGGCGAACGGCGAAATCACGATTCCGATCAGCGTCTTCGAAAACTCCGAAGACGGGTTGAACCGGTTGACATTCGTGGTAACCGACCTGGCAGGTAACCCGAGTAAAAGATCCTCGCCCGGTGAGCGTAATGTCAAACGGCTCGCGCCTCCCGTTGCTTTGCAACCTATTGTTCCACTGGCGGATGGGACAGATGGCGATACATTGATCGACCTCGCGGACTGTGCGACGGGTGTGACGGTTGAAGTGACAGTGCCGCTACCGAACGGATCCCGAGACAGCATTATTGCTTATTGGGCTGATGAGTACTTAGGTGAGCAATACGTGGGAACCGAGACGCTGCTGGTCTTTCCGGTGGATTACGCCACCGTGATCAAACCCAAATACGGCAACACTGACGGTATTGTGCCAACCCATGTTCACTATGAAATGTTTCGTCGTTCGGGCCCTCCTATCGCACAAAGTGACACAGATATTGACGTCGACATATCGTACGAGGGGCCGGTACTTCCCAATGAGCCCGATCCGGTTAACGACGATCTTGAGTTGCCTAGGCTTGTCTCTTTTTCCGGCGTAGAAAACGAGTTGGGTGATGATGATTTCAACCAGCCTGCTGAGATTTTCATCAAACTCTGGGCAGCACCTCCCACCGAGGAGGGCCAAATTGTCACCGTGTTCTATGACGATGTCGCGCTCCGGCCTATCTATCTGGTATCGGGCCAGGAGGACACCGAGGTTAGCACTGAAGTTGACTGGGCCACTATCGCCCTCAAAAATCACCGTACTGTTCAAGTGCGCTGGGAGCTGACTTCGATTGATGGCAATAACCCAATAAAGTCACTGGCAGAGGATGTTCTGGTTGCCATTACCGAGATTACATTGTTGGCTCCGCAAGTTCAGGGTTTGACAGGCGGTGGCACGCTTATTTCATGCCCGACATTAAATTTTGAAGCGGCACCGCCTGATCCGCGCAGGAACTTGACCGTCGTGATTCCGTACAGCCCTGCATTGATTGATGGCAGGACAGTCACTTTGCGCAGTGCAGGTTATAGGGATGATCTGGCTACTGATCTTATTCTTGGCACTGAAGTCACTAAGGATCACCCAATTGTCGGAACAGTTCCTCCAGAGGGAATAGAGATGAACATCGGTGATTATTTTATCAATTTCAAGCCTGCCCATGACGGTTACGTAAAAGTGACTTATACCGTCACCAGTGTGGCCTCTGAATCGGATCCCTCAATTCATGAGGTTTGGCTGTTAGCGGGTAATATTTTCTGCGAGGTGGCCCGTCCGATCCCTGGCCCTTGACGATGGGTTTCAATGGCTGGCGGAAGAATTTTGTTCTTCCGCCAGTTAGCGCCTGAAAGTTCTGCTGGCTAGGACTTTTCAATCCCAAAAATAGGAAACATCCTACATAAAAACGCGTCATCACCCGTTAGCCTCGTGAACTTCTCGTAGATCGGCTATTTGCAATGGCTGAATGTTTTCGAACAAGTTTTATTTAATCGGGTATCCCTTATGAAAGGCAGTACGATTTTTTTTCTCGACGGCAGGCCGTCGAACCCCGTGATTCAGTGCCTGCCACTGTTGACGTTGTTCAGCTGCATGACCGCCGGCGCTGCGACAGTGGTCAACGATAACGTCACTATTGATAACGGCGCGCCCATTGAAGATTGGGCTCTTAGCCAGTCCTCCACGTTGACGGTCAATAATGCGCAGACCCTGTTGATCCGCGCGGACAATTCCACTGTCAATCTCAATGCGGGTAGCTCGGCCCAGCAAATCATTGCCAACAATGGTTCGCAAGTGAACCTCGATGGCGCCTTGGTCAATGGTGTGGGCGGCTTTTCAGCCGTGGAGCTGACGGCCAGCTCCGGCACCATCAATGCGAGCACCCTGACGGGCAGCGCCACTGGATTGTCCGCCGTCCGGGTGGTTAACACACAGGTCGGTTCGACCGTGAATGTGAGCGGCAACAGCACCATCAGCGGCGTAAATAGGGGGGCTTTCGCAACGTCCCATAGTGTGCTCAATTTCACTGACTCCCATGTAGAAGGCACGGGTGCCGCCGCGGTGGGCCTGAACCTGCAAAGTGCGACGGCCACCGCGCGCAGCACTACCTTGGTCGGCGGACAAAATGGCGTGCTCATCGGGCTCGATTCAGACTTTGAGCCGGCGACGTTGACCTTGATCGACAGCACTGTGCAGGGCAGATCCGGCGCTGCGCTGGTGGTGGATTTCGAAAACGATGGCCCGTCGACTGCGAATATTTCCCTGACCAATTCCAGCTTGTTGGCCGGCAATGGCACGTTGCTGGATGTGCGAGGGGGAGCGGACGCCACGATGACCGTCAATGCGAGCGCGTTGACCGGCGATATCGTCACCGAGGCGGGCAGTACCACTAACCTGACCTTGCAGAACGGTTCCCTGCTGACCGGCCGCTTGCAAAATGTGGCCAACGCCACGATCAACGACAGCTCGCAGTGGACGTTGGTCAGCAACAGCGAAGTGGGTAACCTGACCCTTAACGGCGGTACGGTGAAATTCGGCGACCCTTCGGCTTTTTATCAATTGAACGTGACGAACCTCGCCGGCAGCGGCCGATTTGACATGGCCACCGATTTTGCAACGGGGCAGACCGACTTGCTTAACGTGACCGGCACTGCCAGTGGCAATCATGCGTTGTTGATCGCCAGCAGCGGCACCGAGCCTGCCTCGGGTCAACCTATACGTGTGGTGCAAACAGCGGGGGGCGATGCGCAGTTTTCCCTACTGAACGGCCCCGTGGACCTGGGCGCGTTCTCCTATGGCCTGGCGAAAACCGGTAACGATTGGGTCCTCGATCCTGGCAGTCGCACCGTCAGTCCTGGCGCCCGTTCAGTCATTGCCCTGTTCAATACGGCGCCTACCGTGTGGTATGGCGAGTTGACCTCGTTACGCACGCGCATGGGTGAGTTGCGTTTCAATGGCGGCCAGTCAGGTGCCTGGGGACGTGCATACGGCAACAAATACAATGTGGCTGACGGCTCTGGCGTCGGTTATCAGCAAACCCAACAAGGATTTACCCTGGGCGCGGACGCACCTTTGCCGCTGGGAGATGGCCAGTGGCTGGTGGGCGTATTGGGTGGGCACAGCCGATCCGACCTGGATCTGAAGGCGGGCACCTCCGGTACGGTCAGCAGCTATTACCTGGGCACCTATGCCACATGGCTCGATGCGGACACCGGCTACTACCTCGACGGCGTATTGAAAGTGAACCGCTTGCGCAACGACGCCAAGGTCAGGTTGAGTGACGGGAAACGCGCCAAGGGCGATTACGATAATACCGGCGTGGGTGGCTCGATCGAGTTCGGCCGGCACATCAACTTGAGCGACGGTTATTTCGTCGAACCCTTTACTCAGTGGTCGGCGGTCGTGATCGAGGGCAAGGATTTCACCCTGGACAATGGCTTGCAGGCGGAGGGTGACCGCACTCGCTCCCTGCTCGGCAAGGCCGGTGCCACCGTCGGGCGTAACTTCAAATTAGACAATGATGTATTGGTGCAACCCTATGTACGGGCGGCCTGGGCTCACGAGTTTGCAAAAAATAATGAAGTGCGGGTCAACAACAACGTATTCAACAATGACCTGTCCGGTTCGCGTGGCGAGTTAGCAATCGGGTTGGCCGTGGGTGTGACCGAGAAACTGCAGGTTCATGCCGATTTTGATTACAGCAACGGCAAACATATAGAACAGCCGTTTGGCGCCAACGTTGGATTACGCTATAGCTGGTAATAAACACAAAAAAGGAAGCCGAAGGCTTCCTTTTTTTATAGCGCGATATTGATCAGGCGGCGCTGCAGTGCGACTTGCCTGGGGAGTAACGACGAGGGATTCTTCGCACAGGGATGATCGCGATGGCATGAAAGTTTATACGGAGGTGGAGGGTTTTACGGGTCGGCTCATCGGTGTTTTCGACCACGGCGCTGACTTCACCGCGAAACTCTCTCTTTTGCGCATCATAGTTGACATCGGCCACACCTGAATATTGTGTGTAAACGATCGGATTTTGCGGGTCACTGTTATCAATGAACAGTATCCGCACCGCATAGAAGTCCGGTGCCAAACCGTATCGTCCGTTACCGGAGGCTTTCGATAACGACAGCACGAATTCCTTGGTGGTGTAGTCCGGAGCAGGGGCGCGCTGGGTGGCCAACATGAAGTGCGCCTCACCATGGGGAGGCGGATAAGTGGCGTCGGACAGTTCCACGAGTCGCGCGTTGAACGGTGTCGTCACGTCAATGGTTCCCGTGCACGTGCCCACGAGAATGGATTGCTGGGGTGCAACATTGGCTTGTTTCATTGATCGATCTCCGCAGTCATGACAAGTGATATCTCGCCTTCGTTGGTGCTGACGGGATGATCCATAAAAGTCCATTGCGGCGAACTTGTAAACTGTCAAACCTGACAGTTTACATGTACAAAAAATCGTGGTTTATCTGTTTGTTCCGGTATTTATTATCGCCTTCAATAAAAGCTTATAACCTGATGACCCCGCTGCCCATCCAAGCCGTGAATAATAACAATAATCCCATTATTTGATTAAAACGCTGCTGGGCATTATTGGACGTGATCAACCGCCGGGAACCCGCCCCCAATACCGCCCACATAAACAGGCAGGGCAGGGCGACCAGGAAAAACACCGCGCTTAAATGCCACACCTGGTCGGCACGGGCGCCGCTGTTATCGACAAACACCCCGATGACGGACAGCGCCATCATCCAGGTCTTGGGGTTGACCCATTGCAGGCTAATCGCGGTCCACACGCCCGCGCCTCCGATGGGCGCCGTGTGGCGGGTCTCGAGACGGAGGGGAGGCGCACGGAAAACCTTCCAGGCCAGGTAACTCAGCCAAGCAACGCCAAGCCACTGCATCGCTGTTTGCAGATAAGGCGTGCGGCTCAGCAGTTCGCCAAAGCCGCACCCCACGAGCCACACAATGGACGCCGCGCTGGCGCAGGCGCCGACAATCATCGGCAGCGTGTGCTTGAGCCCGTACCGAGCGCTGTTGTCCAGCACCAGAATATTGGTCGGCCCCGGCGTAATGGACGCCACGAAGGCGAACAGCAAAAACGGCAGCAGCGTGGGGAAGGTGGACAGCATGACTTCGACTCCAGTGAATGATCGACAGGCCGATCTTCACTGGTGGGCGGTCAGGCGTCTGGAAGATTTGAGCAGCGCTTGCGGTACATCGCCGGCGTCAGGCCGTAGGCGCGGACGAACCAGCGTCCCAAATGGCTCTGGTCGGCAAAGCCCAGTTCCATCGCCACCGCCGCCGGTTGCAGACCGCTGGCGAGCAGGCGCCGGGCCTTGGACAGGCGCAGTTGCACCAGGTAGGCGTGGGGCGCCAAACCGTAGGCCGCCTTGAAGGCGCGAGTCAGGCGAAAACGGTCGACGCCGGTGGCGGCGGCCAGTTGGTCGAGGCCGATGTCCAGGTGCGCATGGGCGTGCAGATAGTCCCGGGCCTTTTGCGCCACGAGCGGCAGGCGCGGGTCTTCGCGGTAGCGCTGGCGCCAGTGCAAGTGGCTGGTGAGGCGTTCGAGCAAACCGTCGAGGGCGGTCTGGCGGACAATCTTCAGCTCGCCGCCGTGCAAGGTCTGGAACGCCTGGCTGGTGGCCTGGGCCAGTCGCGGGTCGCTGGTCAGGGTGTTGGCGAAACTCAATTGACTGTTCAGCGGCGCCGCTTCAAATACCGCGCCCAGTTCCCGTTCAAGCCAGCGCGGGTCGAGGTACAGCATGCGGTAGGTGAAGCCGTCTGCCGTCGGCGCATCACCGTCGTGAATATCCCCCGGCTCCAGCAGAAACACCTTGCCCGGCGTGCTCTGGTGCCGGGTCCGCCGGCAATTGAATTGCTGCACGCCCTGTTCGGTGACGCCCACCAGATAACTGTCGTGCCAATGCGGATCGTAGGCGTGGCCTTCGAAGTGCGCGCGCAGGGTCTCGATGCCGGTGTCGGCATCCTGGGCCAGGTCGATCCAGTTGTGCGTGCTCATGGGGTTACCCGTGGGACAAAGTGCCGACCTATTTAACGCCCGCAGTCGAGGGGTTGCCTAGAACGTTTGTGCAGCGGTCAGTTGAACAGTCCAGCGGCGATGTTGATGGAAAAACCCAGAATGGCCGTGTTGAAGGCGAACCCGATCAGCGACTGGAATAACACGATTTTGCGCAAGCCACGGGTGGCCACGCCGACGTCCGAGGTCTGCACCGCCACGCCGATGGTGAACGAGAAGTACAGGAAGTCCCAGTAATTGGGGGTGGTCAAGCCTTCGGCGAAGCGCAACGCCGGCTCCTTGCCGTCCCAGGTGTAATACAACCGCGCGTAATGCACGCTGAAAATCATCCCGATCAGCAACCACGAACCGATCACCGTCAGTGCGGTGAAGCCGTAATGCAGCAGCTTGCGATGGGTCTCCAGGTCGCGGCTGCCGGCCAGTTCGAAGGTGATGGTCGCCAGGCTGGCCAACGCCGCGATACACACCACCAGCAGCACCAGACCGGCATTTTCATCCTCGACCTCGGCAATCCGTTTCACGTCCGGCGCCTTGGCGCGAATGGTCAGCCAGAGCATCAGCCCCAGGTAGGTCCAGACCCCGGCATTCCAGCCGATGAGGATTTTACTGATGATCGAATCGGCGGGCGCCAGGATGCCCACGGCGAGGCCCAGGGTTGCAGCGGCGGACAGGCGCGGATGGGTGCGGGCGAGGTGCGGCATGGGGGCTCGATGGTCAAGGGCGTGTGATCACCTTAGCCCAGGGTGACGTGCCAAGGCCAATGAGGTCTGCGGGAGGGTGAAGCTTTGTAGGGGCTGTGTGAAATTGTGTAAGGGTTTTGCTCGACGACGCGCGGGGGCGTATATCCTTGCGCCTCGAATTATTTTGCGACTGCTGGATCGGCTTCGCGAGCAGGCTCGCTCCCGAAACTGCTCGATCGAAACGCCACGGTTCTTTCTGGAAACACCATGCCCAACATCCTCCTGGTCGAAGACGACAGTGCACTTTCCGAATTGATCGCCAGCTATCTGGAGCGCAACGGCTACTCCGTCAGCGTGATCAGTCGGGGCGACCAGGTGCGCGAGCGGGCGCGGGCGACGCCGCCGGACTTGGTGATCCTCGACCTGATGCTGCCCGGCCTCGACGGCTTGCAGGTCTGTCGCCTGTTGCGCGCCGACTCGGCGACGCTGCCGATCCTGATGCTCACCGCCCGGGACGATAGCCACGACCAGGTGCTGGGCCTGGAAATGGGTGCCGACGATTACGTCACCAAACCTTGCGAGCCGCGAGTGTTGCTGGCGCGGGTGCGCACCTTGCTGCGGCGCAGCAGCCTCAATGAACCGCAAACCGCCAGCGACCGCATCCTGATGGGCAACCTGTGCGTCGATCTGTCCGAGCGCACTGTGAGCTGGCGCGGTCAACTGGTGGAGTTGTCCGGCGGCGAATACAACCTGCTGGTGGTGTTGGCCCGACACGCCGGCGAAGTGCTGAGCCGCGACCAGATCCTGCAACGCCTGCGCGGCATTGAATTCAATGGCACCGACCGTTCGGTGGACGTGGCGATTTCCAAGCTGCGGCGCAAGTTCGACGACCATGCCGGCGAGGCGCGCAAGATCAAGACCGTGTGGGGCAAGGGGTACTTGTTCAGCCGTTCCGAGTGGGAATGCTGAGGCCATGCTGAGAATCCTGATTCGCCTGTTCCTGGTGACGATTGTGAGCTACAGCGCGGCGATCTATTTGATGCCCGACCTGGTGGTGAAAGTCTTCGAGCAGCGTTTCATCAGCTACAACCTGGATTATTCCCGAGGCTTGCAAAGCCTGATCGTCAAGCAATTCCAAGGCGTGCCCGAGGCGCAGTGGCCAGCGGTTGCCGCGCAAATGGACGAGGACTTCAAGCCGTTGCACATCGTGCTGGTGGGCAAGGACGACCCGGACTTCTCGGCGACGGAGCGCGAGCGTTTGCAGCGCGGTGAAAACGTGGTGCGGGTCGGCGACTGGGGCTGGCGCACCTTGGCGGTGACGCCGTTGAACGAACAACGGGCGGTGAAAATGGTGGTGCCGCCGGACCCGATGGACGTCGATCTGTTGTATTGGGGCATCAATGTGCTGATCGGCGCGGTGATGCTGGTCTGCCTGCTGATCTGGCTGCGCCTGCACTGGCGTGACCTGGAGCGGCTCAAGGGCACCGCCGAACGCTTCGGCAAGGGCTTGTTGAGCGAGCGCACGCAGATCGCCCCGAGTTCCAACATCGGCAGCCTGGCCCATGTGTTCGACACCATGGCCGCCGACATCGAAAACCTGCTCAATCAGCAGCGGGACTTGCTCAACGCCGTGTCCCACGAACTGCGCACCCCGCTGACGCGTCTGGATTTCGGCCTGGCCCTGGCGCTGTCCGATGACCTGCCGCTGGCCAGCCGCGAACGCTTGCAAGGTTTGGTGGCGCATATTCGCGAGCTGGACGAGTTGGTGCTGGAACTGCTGTCCTACAGCCGCCTGCAAAACCCGGCGCGGGTGCCGGAGCGGGTCGAGGTGGCGCTCGACGAATTCATCGACAGTATTTTGGGCAGCATTGATGAAGAGCTGGAGTCGCCGCAGATCGTCATCGATGTGTTGCTGCACGGCCAGTTGGAGCGCTTCATCCTCGATCCGCGCCTGACCGCCCGGGCCATTCAGAACCTGCTGCGCAACGCCATGCGCTATTGCGACAAGCGCATCCAGGTCGGTGTGCAAGTCTGCCCCAAGGGCTGTGAAATCTGGGTCGATGACGACGGCATCGGCATTCCCGAGGACGAGCGCGAGCGGATTTTCGAGCCGTTCTATCGCCTGGACCGCAGTCGAGACCGCGCCACCGGCGGATTTGGCCTGGGCCTGGCGATCAGTCGTCGGGCGCTGGAGGCCCAGGGCGGAACCTTGACCGTGGAAACCTCGCCGTTGGGCGGCGCGCGGTTTCGGCTGTGGTTGCCAACCGCCTGACGACAGCGTGTCGGTCAGGCGTTCAAACGGCTATGCAGCAGCCGGGCGAGGTCATCCAGTTCGCTGGCCGGGTTATGCCCGATCAGCATCCAGGCGTGGCGGGCGTCGGACCAATACACCACGTTCATGTTGTGCCGCTTTTCCCGGGCAAACGGCTGCACGCCGTCGGGAGAACGGGTCACGCACAGCGCCAGCGGGCCGTAGTCCGGGTCGAGGTAAGTGATCTGGGCGATGGCCACTTCATCGTATTCAAGAACCTGCGCACGCTTGAACGTCGCGGCGGGCAATTTGAGTTGCGCCGGTTGCAAGTCCAGCGCCAGCCGCTGGCCGACGGTGTGCAACTGCGCCCGCAGACTGCCGTCATCGCTGGCCAAATGTTCGAGGGTTTGCGGCACGTACATCGACATGTAGTCAGCCACCAGCCCGCGCCAACTGTTCTTCTCGTTCTGCAGGGTTTGCCAGCCGATGAATAAGCGATCCGCGACCACTCCAGCGGCAACAAAACCGGCCGCTGCGGCGAGGAAGCGCCGACGATTCATAAAAGGCTTGGCGACCGGGCCGGGCAGGTTGTCGAGCATCGCGTGCAAGCGCTGGGTCGGGGCCTGGCCGAGCACTTCGTCATAGGCCTGGCGAAACGGCAGGCTGCTGCGGTCGAGCCATTGCACACGCAGGGCGAGGGTCGCGTCCTCGGCAATAGCGGCATCGATGGGCGCGCGCTCACTGGGGCTCAAACGGTCATCAAGATAGGCCACCAACTGTTCGTCGGTGGGGGCCGAGGCTCCGTTGCGTGGCTCGCTCATGGCTGCTCTCCTGTAGCCGGGCCTTTACCTGAGCCGACCACCGCGTGCAACGGCGGGTACTCGGCGAGTTTCTGTCGGGCCGTGGCCAAACGACTCATCACGGTGCCGATCGGCACGCCCAGCAAGTCGGCGACTTCCCGGTAGGACAGCCCTTCGACGTAGGCCAGAAACACGGTTTCCCGCTGGGTTTCCGGCAGGGCGTCGACGCGGCGGATGATCTGGGCGGCCATGACATGGGTCTGCGCCGCGTATTCACCATCGAATGACAAACTGCTATCGGCATCGACCTGACCCTGGCCCTGGCGCACCCGTTGCGCGCGGACCTCGTTGAGCCAGATCGAATGCAGGATGCTCATCAGCCAGCGATCGAGGCGCGTGCCGGGGACAAATTGCCCGGCCCGCTCCAAGGCGCGGACGCAAGTGGCCTGCACCAAATCCTCGGCGACATGCCGTTGCCGGGACAGCAGCAGCCCGTAGCGCCATAAGCGCCCCAGGTGCTGGCCGAGCTCTGCGCGTAGTGCCTGATCGCTGGCGATGGCAACCTCCGTCCGTTCGGGTCTCAGGTTTTCGACGAATCATCGATGGCTTCGGCCAGGTCCTGGTATTCCTCGCAGGAACTGCCGCAGATCGACTTGATGTGCTGCAACTGTTCCTGGGCGAGGTCGAGGCGACCCTTGATCACGTAGGCTTCGCCGAGGTATTCGCGGACCTGGGCGTACTGCGGATCAAGTTTGACCGATTGCAGGTAATAGCCGATGCCTTCATCGGTGCGGCCCAGTTTACGCGTGGCGTAGCCGCGATAGTTAAGGGCTTTGGCGGTGTTCGGGTTTTTCAGGGTGTCGAGCAGGGCCAGGGCTTCTTCGTAGCGCCCGGCCTTGGCCAGTTGATAGGCGTAGTGCGTGCGGTCTTCGTCCGGCACCAGGCTGCTGGTTTGCAGCACGCATTTCTGCGACTTGGTGTCGTAGACCTGGCCTTTGGGGCACTGCGGCTTGGCCGGGGTTTCTTCTTCGCCGCTGGCCACAGCCAGGGAACTGCTCAACGCGGCGGCCAGGCAGGTGGCGAGCAGCAGGGGGGTGGCGAAAAAAGCGCTACGGGTGTTCATCAAGGGTCACTCCTGGGAGACGGTTCGAGGGCTTGCTGAGAGTCAACACGCGGACCCGGGCATTTATTCCCGGCGGATTCAGTGGGAGTGTGGACCCGGCAGCATGCGGCGCAAGGTGTTGTCGCGCAGTCCGTAGTGGTGCACCAGCGCCATCACCGCGTGCAGGCCGGCCAGGATCACAATCGCCCACGCCACGTTTTCATGCAGGCCGCCGAATACCGAGCGCATGCTTTTATCGAAGGTCATCAGGGTCGGCACGTCGAACAGGCCGAAAAAGTTGAACGGCTCGCCCTGGGCCCAACGAAACAGAAACCCCAGCACGATCTGGCTCAACAGCAGGGCATACAGCGCCAGGTGCGCGGCCTTCGCAGCGATGTTCATCAGCCCGACATTGGCCGCCGGCAAGCGTCGACCCCGGGACAAGCGCCAGAGCACGCGCGCAATGACGATCAGCGCCAACAGAATCCCGCAGGAGATGTGCACCGACTGCAAGCCTTTGCGCAGCGGCGTGCCCTTGGCCAATTGTTCCCAGATCTGCGCGCTGGCGAACATGAAGATCACCAACGCGGCGGTGAGCCAATGCAGCCACAGGGTCAAACGGTCGTAACGCGGGACGGAAACGGCATTGAGCGGGGTCATGGAACATCCTCATGGGCGGTATCAGGGTGAACACCCCAGCTGGAAATTTTATTCATTTGTGGGTGGTGATTAGGGCGATGCACCCGCAGCCTCCGAGGCGGCCTTAAAGCTATACCGTCATTGCCAGCAGGCTAGCTCCCACAGGGGATCTGCGGTGAACACAAATCCACTGTGGGAGCTAGCCTGCTAGCGATAGGGATGTCACATCCAACAATGAGGTGACTGGGCAAATGCCATCGCTAGCAGGCTAGCTCCCACGGGGGTAAGCGCAGGGCCCAGCAATCAGGTCGGCTGCCAGGCCGCCATCTTGCATCCCCAGTCCCGCTTTTGGCCAAACCACTGCTGACGCCGCCCCTTGTGGGCTTGCTATAGTTCGGGCCTCATTTTCTGCCCGGTCAAGGATCACTGCCATGTCCCAATACACAGCTTTCAGCGTCGAACTGGCGGACAACATCGCCCATGTGCAGATTAATCGACCGGAAAAGATCAACGCCATGAATGCCGCGTTCTGGAGCGAGATCGTCGAGATTTTCCAGTGGATCGACGACACCGACGCGGTGCGGGTGGTGGTCCTCAGCGGCGCCGGCAAACACTTTTCCTCGGGCATCGACCTGATGATGCTGGCGGGCGTGGCCAATGAGCTGGGCAAGGACGTCGGCCGCAATGCGCGTTTGCTACGGCGCAAGATTCTTAACCTGCAAGCCTCGTTCAACGCCGTCGACAACTGCCGCAAACCGGTGCTGGCGGCGATCCAGGGTTATTGCCTGGGCGGTGCCATCGACCTGATTTCCGCCTGCGACATGCGCTACGCCGCCGAGGACGCGCAGTTCTCGATCAAGGAAATCGACATCGGCATGGCCGCCGACGTCGGCACCTTGCAACGCTTGCCGCGGATCATCGGTGACGGCATGCTGCGCGAGCTGGCGTACACTGGTCGCACCTTCGGTGCCGAAGAGGCGCGCAGCATTGGCCTGGTCAATCGCGTCTACAGCGACGCCGCCAGCCTGCTGGACGGGGTGATGGGCCTGGCGCGAGAGATTGCCGGCAAGTCGCCCATTGCGGTCAGCGGCACCAAGGCGATGATCAGCTACATGCGCGACCACAGCATCGACGATGGCCTCGACTACGTTGCCACCTGGAACGCCGCCATGCTGCAATCCAACGATTTGCGCGTGGCCATGGCCGCCCATATGAGCAAACAGAAACCCGAATTTCTGGACTGATTGAACATGACTTCACGCTGGACCACCGCAGTACTGGACACCGATCAACCGGGCGGCTGGGCCGTGGCGCGCAGTCCCGAAGGCTTTTTGTACGACGACAACGGCGCGCTGTTCCCCCGGGAATGGCTCAAGCGCCAGGACTTGTCGATCCTTGCCGAACACGGCATCGGTCACCTGGATGGCGAGCCGGTCTATCTGCTCGAACTGCGCAGTCCTGGCGAAGTCCCCGGTTGCCAGTGGAAAGGCTTGCGGGCGTTCATGCTTGAGGGCGATCACACCGTCTACAAAGTGCTGGGCTACGCCGCGCAAATCGGCACCTGGTACCGCGAACACCGTTTTTGCGGCAACTGTGGTCAACCGACGCAACAGGTGCCGCGTGAGCGGGCGATGCATTGCTCGTCCTGCGACCTGCGCTATTACCCGCGGATTTCGCCGAGCATGATCGTCCTGGTGACCCGCGGTGATGAGGTGTTGCTGGCGCGCTCGCCACGGTTTGTCAGCGGTGTCTACAGCACCCTGGCCGGGTTTGCCGAACCGGGGGAATCCGCCGAGGAGTGCCTGATCCGTGAGGTGCGCGAGGAAGTCAGCATCGAAGTGAAGAACATCCAGTACCTGGGCAGCCAGTGCTGGCCGTTCCCGCATTCGATGATGCTGGGCTTTCACGCCGAATACGCCGGCGGCGAGATTGTCTGCCAGGAAGATGAGATCGAGGATGCGCAGTGGTTCAACGTCCACGACTTGCCGCCGTTGCCGGCATCACGCTCGATCGCCCGTTACCTGATCGACGTCTATGTCGCCCGCCGACTAGGCCACGCTGAACCAGTGCTGCCAGGCTAGGCGCACGGTCAGCCCCAGGACCACGGTGATGAACACCGGGCGAATGAACTTCGCGCCGCCACTGATGGCGGTGCGGGCGCCGAAGAAGGCGCCGACCATCAGGGCCGAGCCCATGCTCAGGCCGATCAGCCAGTCCACCTGCCCGGAAAAAATGAAGATCGACAGCGCCGCCGCGTTGCTGACGAAATTCATGCTGCGCGCCACGCCGCTGGCCTTGACCAGGTCGATGGGGTAGAGCAGCAGGGTGCTGACGGTCCAGAACGCCCCGGTGCCGGGGCCCGCAACACCGTCGTAGAAACCGAGGCCGAATCCTTGCCACGGCTGCCATTTCTTCTTGATCGGCGCATCGCTGTCCAGTGGCGCTTTCGGCGTGCCGCCAAACAACAGGTACAGGCCGCAACCGAAGACGATCACCGGCAGCATCTTGTTCAACCATTCGGCCGGCAGATAATGCGCAACCACCGCACCGCTGAGCGCCCCGACCAGGGTGCCGAGGATGGCGCGTTTCCACTGTCGGGGATGAAACAGCTTACGCCGGTAGAAGGTGAAGCCGGCGGTGGCCGAACCGAAGGTCGAACTGAGTTTGTTGGTGCCCAGCACCAGGTGTGGCGGCAGTCCGGCGGTGAGCAGCGCTGGGGTGGTCAACAGTCCGCCGCCGCCGGCGATGGCGTCGATGAAACCGGCTACAAAAGCCACCACGGCAAGAATGGCCAGGGTGGAAAGGTCAACACTGAGTTCGAAGGGCATGGCGTCGGCTTAATCGGCAGGGTGCAGCCAAGGGCTGCGAGAAGGGGCGGTATCTTACCGGTATCCCGATCCTGCGGCGATCAGACTTACGTCTTCGCAAACCTGCTCGCTCCCACGGGCCAGGATGGGAGCGAGCCGGCATACCAGGATTTATCGATGGGCTTACAGGCCCAGGTCGGACAGGCTCGGGTGATCGTCCGGACGACGGCCCAGCGGCCAGTGGAATTTACGTTCGCTTTCCTTGATGGGCAGGTCGTTGACGCAGGCAAATCGATTGGCCATCAGGCCGTTTTCGTCGAATTCCCAGTTTTCATTGCCGTAGGAGCGGAACCAGTTGCCCGAGTCGTCGTGCCATTCATAGGCGTAACGCACGGCGATGCGGTTATCGGTGAAGGCCCACAGTTCCTTGATCAAGCGGTAATCCAGTTCCTTGGCCCATTTGCGGGTCAGGAAGCCTTTGGCTTCTTCGCGGTTGTAGGCGAATTCGGCGCGATTGCGCCATTTGGTGTCGAGGGTGTAGGCCAGGGACACGCGCTCCGGGTCGCGGCTGTTCCAGCCATCTTCGGCCAGGCGCACTTTGAGGGTGGCCGACTCACGGGTAAACGGTGGCAATGGCGGGCGGCTTTCGGACGTTGACATAACTCATTCCCCTATCAAGATAACAATTAAGAAGTGTTGGGCTTATTCGGTTATTACAGTTCCAATAACTTACGCGCCATGCATTGCGCATTATCGGCAGCACTGTGGTCACCCATGACAAGCGCAACGGTAATGGCGCCGTCGATCAGAATCAGCAACTGCCGGGCGGCAGTGTGCGGATCTTCGATGCCATGTTCGGTACACAGCTCGAGCGTGTAGTCGAGCAGCTTCTGTTTGTGGTCCTTGGCAACAAGGCGTACCGGGTCATTAGGATCGCCGGTTTCGCCACTGGTGTTAATGAACGCGCAGCCGCGAAAACCTTCGCTGTCAAACCAGTCCTTTAGCACGCTGAACAGGTTGAGCAGGCGCGCCGCCGAGGTTTCACCCTTGCCGACTTCGTGGCGATACCAATTCATCCAGCGCACATCACGGCGCTGTAAGGCGGCGACGGTCAGCTCTTCTTTGTTGGCGAAGTAGCGGTAGATGCTCTTTCTGGAGACGCCGGCGGTTTTTACCAGAAGATCCATTCCGGTGGCGGCAATGCCACTTTTGTAGATCAACTTTTCGGTGACATCGAGAATGATGTCGCGTGTGTCGTTGCTGGAGATTTCGTTCATGTGGTGCACAGTAGAACGATCGTTCTTCATGGTCAAGTGAATAGTTTTGTCGATCTTAAGGTTGTCTTTGCTAGTAGGCTGACATCTACAGGGCAGAGTACATACCCGTTTCTGCGGTAATGGCCGCTTATGGTTTCGCCCTTACGGCGAGGCACCTTTTTTAAACGCCGGTGTGCCGGCCCAGCAAAAAGGTCCCCCAAAAGGCTCGCCCCAAGCGTTCGGCCCCTCGCTGAGGCTCGGGGTACCTTCGCTCCGGCATCCCTCCGGGGGCATCGCCCTCCGGTTGGCTTCGCTGGCACCTACATGCGATGAGCCCGACTGCGTCGAACGGCGCTGCGCGCCCATCCCCGGATGAATGCCTACGCTCAGCCTGCCGATATAGGTTGTCCGTTCCTTCCCTCTTCCATACTTCGATGTCTGGAAGTCAGTTTTGATCAGGAAGGAACATGCACCTGTGGGCCACGAATATGCCTGCCAAGCATTCGATGA